>Ga0209698_10001086_pt1 | contig 31261 bp, 28 predicted proteins | sample LitLauG_LLR_2012_FD_187203 | JGI IMG/M metagenome (GOLD analysis project Ga0209698, IMG submission 187203) | Freshwater sediment microbial communities from Pennsylvania, USA - Little Laurel Run_MetaG_LLR_2012 (SPAdes) (version 2) | ecosystem: Environmental > Aquatic > Freshwater > Creek >... | reverse complement strand
GGATCGAGGTGCCGGACACCCCGGCGTAACGCCTCGGGCTGACCGCCGCAGTCGGCGATGTGGTCGGCCAGCGTGCGGCCGGTGTCCACCCGGCGGACGTCCAGCGCGCCGTCGGGCAGGGTGCCCAGACTCCCACGACTCCCGATATACGAGACCTGGAACCAAACGCTTTCCTCCGCTCGGATTCCCATGACGACAATGTCACATTCCGGCGTCAGGCCCAGCGAGCGCAGCGCGGTGACGACCGCCAGCCCGGCCAGCACCCCGGCGGCGCCGTCGAAGTTGCCGCCATGCGGCACCGAATCCAGATGCGACCCGATCACCAGCACCGGCGCCGTCCGATCCCGGCCCGGCAGTGTCATGTAAAGATTGGCGGCATCGTCATGGCTGATCTCCAGCCCGAGGGCCTCGGCCGCCTGCGTCACCGTGGCATGCGCCCGCTGTTCGCCGGGGCCGTATGGATCGCGCGATACGCCCGGCGCATCCAACCCGTCCTGGCGTAGCGCATCGAACAGCGCCTCCATGTCGGCACGCTGCGCCTGCACGGCGGCACGCAAGGTTTGGCGATCAATTACGTCCATCGGTGTCTTCCTCTCCGCGGTGGCCTGGTTGGCTTCGCGACACGCTGCCGCTACACAGAGAGAAACCCGGGGGAACCAATATGTCCATTTGCCTTTGCTGCGGACCGGCATTGCCTGGCCGTCGTACCTTGCTCGCCACCGCGATCTCGGCAGCGTCCCTGTCGGCCTTCGGAGGATCGGTCTTCGGGCAAACCCCGCCTACCTCGGCCGGGCCGGCCAATGCGGCCCTGCTGGACGACCTCGTCGCCGCCAACCGCATCCTGTATGACCAGGGCGTTGTCGATGGGTTCGGCCACGTCAGCGTGCGCCATGACAAAGACCCCAACCGCTACCTGCTGTCGCGCAGCATGGCCCCGGCATTGGTCACGCGCGACGACATCATCGAATACGACCTCGACAGCAACCCGGTGGATGCCAACGGCCGGACCTCGTATTTGGAACGGTTCATTCACGGCGAACTCTACAAAGTGCGGCCGGATGTGATCGCCATCGTGCACAGCCACTCGCCCGCCGTCATCCCGTTCGCCGACACAAAAGTGCCGCTGCGGGCGATGAACCACATCGCCGGTTTCCTGGGCACCGGCGTCCCAGTGTTCGAAATCCGCAAAACCGCCGGCCCTGCCTCCGACATGCTCATTCGCAACCCCACGCTCGGTCATGCCCTGGCCGCCTCGATCGGCAACCATTCGGTACTGTTGATGCGCGGCCACGGTTCGGTCGCGGCGGCACAGTCCATCCGCCACGTCGTGTTCCGCGCCGTCTATACCGAGGTGAACGCTCGGGTGCAGTCTGAAGCGATGAAACTGGGAACGCCGACCTTCCTCAACGCCGAGGAAGCCGCCGCCGCCGCCAAAACCAACGACGCTCTGGTGGGCCGGCCATGGGAGCTGTGGAAACAACGCGCCATGGGAAAGGGTTGACCGCGATGCCAGACGATACGATCGGAGACTCCATTGGCGACATGCTGCGGGAAACCGCGGACCGGCTGTTCCAGGCCCATTGCGACACCGCGGTTCAGCGCGCCGCCGACCAAGGCACCTGGCCCGCGTCCCTGTGGGCAGCGGTCGAGGCAGCCGGGCTGCACCGGGCCTTGGTGCCGGAGGCCGCCGGCGGGTTCGGCGTCGCGGTCGCCGATGCGCTGTCGCTGCTGAAGGTGGCTGGCGCCCGGGCCGTGCCGCTGCCGCTGGCCGAGACGATGCTGGCAAGCTGGCTGCTGGCAAATGCCGGATTGGACAGTCCCGACGGCCCAATGACCGCCGGGCCGGTGCGGGACAATGAGGCCGTGACGCTGACAGGGGTGGCCGGCGGCTGGCACGTATCCGGGACCCTCACGCGGATCCCCTGGGCGGGCGACGCGGGCCATCTGGTGGTGCTGGCGGACTCCCGCGTCGTCTTGATCGGCAAGGACTCCTGGTCGGTCGAACCCGGAGAAAATGTGGCGCGGGAGCCGCGTGACACGATCCGGCTGGATGGCATGGCGATCGCGGTCAAGCCGACGGCGACGACGGCGTCAGACCTGATCGCTGTGGGTGCGGCGATGCGCACCCAGCAGATCGCCGGCGCGCTGACCCGGTTGACCGAAATGACCACGCAATACGCCCGGGACCGGGTGCAATTCGGACGGCCAATCGGCAAATTCCAAGCGGTGCAGCAGAACCTCGCGGTGTTGGCGGGCCAGACCGCCGCCGCCGTGGCCGCCGCCGACATCGCGGCCGAAGCCGTCGCCGAGGGCGTGAAAATCTTGCCGATCGCCGCCGGCAAGGCCCGAGCGGGCGAGGCTGCCGGGATTGGCGCGGGGATCGCGCATCAGGTGCATGGCGCGATCGGCTTCACCTTCGAACACAATCTGCATTTTCTGACGCGCCGCCTGTGGTCCTGGCGCGACGAGTTTGGCAAGGACTCCGTCTGGCACCGCCTGCTCGGGCGCCACATGGTCCGGGCCGGGGCGGACAGCCTGTGGGCCGAGATCACCGCCGCCTGAAGGGGCGGCGATGTCGCCTTAGGCGAACGCCTCGTCGGGTTCGGAATACGCCGTCAACCGGGCGACATCATGCAGGATGACCCGCGCACCGTGCGTTTCGACGCCGTAGTCGCGAAGCGCGGCAAACGCGCGGGACAGGTTTTCCTGCCGGCAACCCAGACGGGCGGCCAGCAGGCGTTTGTCGAACGGCAGGCGCAGCGCCGCCGTGTTGGTCTGCTGTCCCGCCGACAGCGACAACAGGTAGCAGCCCAGGCGCTGGGCGGTCGTCCGCAGTTTCAGGTCGCACACCTGACGCACCAGGGCGCGGAACTCGTTGACCCCAAGCCGTATCAGCGCGTTGAACAGCGAGGGCTCCTGCTGGATCAAAACCATCAGCTCCCCGCCATCGACCGACAACAGGCTACTGGCCGTCACGGCGCGCAATCCCAGCACCCGCGGCTGTCGCGCGAGCACGGAGAGAAGGCCGAGTGTCTCACCGGACCGGATCACCTCCACCACGGCGAAGGTGCCGTTGGGCGCGATACTGAACGCCGAGAGATACCCAGACAGCACGATAAAAAGTTGATCGGCGGCGTCACCTTGCCGGCAAAGCTGCACATCCTCCGGCACATTCACGATCCTGCTTATCGCCACCAACCTGTCCAGCACAGAGTCCGCGAGGTCGCCCAGCAATGGCGTCGTTCGCATGGCTTGCAGGATGTCAGGGCTGGCAGATTGGCCACCCGGGTCCGAATCGATCATCATGGTAGAATGGGACATGAACAACTTACCGTTCCGGCGGCGAAGTCTTGCACTCTGGCAGATTTTTCGCCCCATGCATTTGATTACAATCAAGTGCGGCGGCACCGCGTTTCAAGGTAGGTCTGCCCCAATCGAGTGGTTTTTTTTGACAAGAGGAGACATTTTTCATGAAAGCGATGGTTTGTGAGCGGTTCGGCGGCCCTGAGGTGTTGGCGCTCCGCGACCTGCCCGACCCCACACCGCCGGGCCCCGGAGAGATCCAGGTGCGAATCGCCGCGCGCGGCGTCCAGTACGTCGATGTCCTGATGCTCGCTGGGACATACCAGTTTCGTCCGGAACCGCCGTTCATTCCGGGTGGCGAGGCCGCCGGTCATGTCGTCGCCGTCGGCTCCGATGTGACCGGGTTCGCGGTGGGTGACGCGGTGATGTCCCGCCATACGTTGGGGGCGTTCGCCGAACTCGGTAATGCCAAGGCGATCCTGTGCGACAAGGTGCCGGCGGGCCTCAGTCTGGCACAGGCCGGCGTCTTCCGTGGCGCGTACACGACCGCCTATCACGCCCTGCTGCAACGGGGCCGGATGCAGGCCGGGGAATGGGTGCTTGTGCACGGCGCGGCCGGCGGGATCGGTATCGCGGCGATCCAGGTGGCGAAGGCGTTCGGCGCCAAGGTCATCGCCACCGCGGGCAGCGATGCAAAACGCCAGGCGTGCCTGGAAGAGGGGGCCGATCATGCGATCGACTACCGGTCTGGCTTCGTCGATCAGGTGAAGGAACTGACCGGCGGGCGCGGCGTCGACATCGTCTACGACCCCATCGGCGATAAGGTGGCGGACGAATCGCTGCGCTGCCTCGCGTGGGGTGGCCGTCTGCTGATTTTGGGTTTCCTTGGCGGTGGGCCAACCAATATCAGAAGCAACTATCTGCTGATCAAAGGCATCGATGCGATCGGTGTGCGCATCGGTGGCCTGAACGAGGCCAACCCCGCGCTGGCCATCGCCAACATGAAGGCGCTGATCGGGTTGGCGGAACAAGGCAAGCTGCGGCCGCGGATTTCTCATACGTTTCGGTTGGATCAGGCAGCTGAGGCGCTGCGGGCGGTGATCGACCGCGCCGTGATCGGCAAGGCGGTGCTGCTAAGCTGATCCCAACACTGATCTGAACCAAGATTTGCCCGCCTGCACGGGGTAGCCTAACGTTCGTGCCACCAGATCGGAGGACAACGAACCATGGCGACCCCCGGACGCGCTTTGCCGCAGCCGACCCCTGAGACCCAGCATTTCTGGGACGGTACCAAGGCGAACGCGTTGCTGCTGCAGCGTTGCCACGATTGCAGCAAGGTGTACTTCCCGCCGCGGCCGTTCTGCCCGGTCTGCGCATCTCGCAAAGTATCGGTGACCAAGGCCAGCGGCAAAGCCACCCTTTACAGCTACGTGATCCATCACCGCCCGGTCCCCGGCTTCACGCCGCCTTATGCCATCGCGGTGGTCGAGCTGGCCGAAGGCCCGCGCATGATGACCAACATCGTCGACTGCCCGCAAACGCCCGAGGCGCTGGTGCTGGACATGCCGCTGGAGGTCGTGTTCGAGGCGCAGACCGACGCCATCACGCTTCCCTTGTTCCGTCCGGCGACCCCTATGGCGAAAGGCTGATCCCATGCCACACAACACAGTCGCCGTTGTCGGCGCCGCCGAAACCACCGACCTTGGGGTCATTCCGAACCTGTCGCAGCTTGGGCTGCATGCCGACGCGGCCTTGAATGCGATGGCCGACTGCGGGCTGAAGCCGAAGGACATCGACGGCATCGCCTGCGCCGCCAACGAAACCCCGGTGCAGTTGGCGCACTACCTCGGCATCACCCCGACATGGATCGACGGCACCGCCGTCGGCGGTTGCAGCTTTATGATCCATGTCCGCCACGCGGCGGCGGCGATCGAGGCTGGCCTCGCGAAAACCATCCTGATCACCCATGGCGAGAGCGGCAAATCCCGCATCGGCGCCCCGCCCCGGCCGGTGCATCCGCAGTCGCTGAATGGACAGTTCGAACAGCCGTTCGGCCCGATGGGTCCGCCCAGCATGTTCACGATTCCGATGCTGCGATACATGAAAACCTACGGCGTGATAGAGGAGCAGGTGGCTCAGGTTGCCGTCGTGCAGCGCGAATGGGCGTCGAAGAATCCACGGGCGACGTTCCGCAATTTGATCACCACAGACGATGTGCTGAACAGCCGCATGATTGCGTGGCCGTTCCGGTTGCTGATGTGTTGCCTCGTGACCGACGGCGGCGGCGCGCTGATCCTGACATCCGCTGAGCGGGCCAAGGATTTTCCGACCAAGCCGGTCTACATCCTGGGCACCGGCGAAAGCGCGGAAACCCCAATGGTCAGTCAGATGGAGGATTTCACCACCTCCCGCGCGTTCCGCGTGGCGGGTCCGACGGCGTTCCGGGAGGCCGGCATTACCCACAAGGATGTCGATCACCTGATGATCTACGACGCCTTCGCGCATCTGCCGATCTACGGTTTGGAAGATCTTGGATTCCTGCCGCGCGGCGAGGCGGCGGCGTTCATCGCCGCTCGCAATACCGCGCCGGGCGGTTCGTTGCCGTTGAATACCAATGGCGGCGGACTGTCCTATATGCACTCGGGCATGTACGGGATGTACGCGTTGCAGGAGAGTGTGCGGCAAATGCGTGGCACGGCCGCGGCGCAGATTCCAGGCGCGAAGATTTCGGTCTGTCACGGCGTTGGCGGCATGTTCGCCGCGTCCGGAACGGTGATCTTCAGCAACCAGGCGCCGTAAGGGTTTTCTGCCTCCCCCCCCCTGGCTCGGTGTTAACGTCAGCGAAAGGATCGCATCATGACTGAAAGCCTGTTCACCGGCCTGAAAGTCATCGATTGCGCGAGCTGGATCGCCGGCCCGGCGGCGGCGACGATGCTGTCGGATTTCGGTGCCGACGTGATCAAGATCGAGCCTCCGGGCGCCGGCGATCCCTGGCGGGCCTCGACCCCGATTCCGGGCAAGAAGGTGGATTACTATTGGCAGTTGACGTCGCGGAACAAGCGCAGTCTGGCACTGGATCTGAAGCATCCGGATGGCCAGGCGGTGCTGCATCGGCTGGTCGCTTCGGCGGATGTTTTCATTACCAACTTCCCGCTGCCGGTGCGGGGCCGTTTGGGGATGGCGGCGGCCGACCTGATGCCGTTGAATCAACGGCTGATCTACGCGTCGTTCACCGCCTATGGCGAGGAAGGCGCGGAAGCAGCAAAAACCGGTTTCGATTCCACCGCGTATTGGGCGCGCACCGGCCTGATGGATATGGTGCGCTCGGATGCGGCGACCGTGCCGTCGAGGTCGATGCCGGGAATGGGTGATTTCCCCAGTGCGACTGGGGTTTATTCCGCGATTGTCACCGCATTATATCGGCGCGAAAAAACGGGGCGGGGTGGGGTGGTGCGGTCGTCTCTGCTGCAAAGCGGTCTGTGGGCCAACGGCTGCGCGGTGCAGACTCGTTTGTTCGGCGAAGACGTGACGTTGCGGCCCCATCGCGACGACGCACCGAATGCGCTGGCCAATCATTACCGGTCGCGCGATGGCCGCTGGTTCATCATGGCGCTGTTTAACGAGCAGCGGCAACTGCGTTCGTTCCTTGGGGCCATCGGTCGCGAGGACCTCACCGACGATCCGCGCTTCGCCACCCCGGATGCCCGCAAACAGCATGCCCGCGAATTGGTCCTGATCCTGGACGAGGTTTTCTCCAGACGCGATCTGGCGGAATGGCGGACCATCCTGGATGGGGTCGGCGTCACGTTCGGAATCGTTGCGACAGTGAACGAAGCGCTGGACGACCCGCAAATGCGCCATGCCGGCGCGCTGGTGCCGTTCGCCGACGGCCAGGGGCTGACGGTGATGACGCCATTTCATATCGATGGCGTGGAGAAAGTGCCGGCATCCCGAGCGCCGTGGGTTGGGCAGCATAATGAGTCGGTGCTGCGGGAGGCGGGATACTCGGCTGCCGACGTCGAGCGCCTGCGCGGCCTTGGCGTGGTTGCTTAAACGCCGTTGGTTGCAATCGCTGTCTGGGTTTTTACGTTCGCGGTCGCCGCCGGAACCGGGCTGGCGCTGTGGAATTTGCGCGGGACCTCTCGGCCGCCGATGCTGGCGGGGCTCGCCCATGGAGGCGTTGGAGCGGCGGGGCTGGCAATCTTACTACTGGCCCTGCGAGGGCCGCCTCGCGGCGTCGAATCCGGTGTCGGATCGTTTGGCCTGGCATCGGCGGTGTTGTTGGTTGCCGCTTTGCTGACCGGCGCCGTGCTGTTGGCGCTACGCCGGAAGACGGCGGTTATGGTGATCCACGCCGCGATCGCCATCACCGGTTATGTGCTGCTGCTGGCGTGGAACGCGTTGGAATAAGCTTATGGTGACATGACCGGGCTTGGCCCGGCCATGTCACTTAGGACTCAGCCCACGGCGACCGAGTAGATATCTTTCACACCGGACGGCAACGGCAACGAATCCCAGGTCGCGCCACCATCCTCGGTGCCATATATCTCCCCATCGTAACGCGCACCGATGAAGACCTGATTAGGATCGGTGTGATGCAACGCCACCGACATGATGGTGCCATGTACCTGCACCTTGTCGAAACGTTTCCAGCTCTCGCCCTTGTCCGTGCTGCGATAGATCGCACCGTCCTTGCTGGCCGCGGCCACGCTCAGCGCCGCATACATCGTGTTGCCGTCCTGCGGCGAAACCTTGATGTCGCGGCCATACGTCGTCGGCGAGAACCGGCCCAGTTCCATATCCTGCCAGGTCTGACCACCATCTTCCGTTTCGAACAGACCCATCCGCACCGCGAGGATGACCTTGTCCGGATCGGCGGGACTGATGGCGATCGCGTGACCGTCCAGCATGCCCTCATTGTACGTGTCGCTGACGATCTTGCTCTTCAGATGCGGCTTCTGCGCCAACCGGATCAGATCGGTGCTGCAATCGGTCCAGCTCTCGCCGCCGTCCGTGGTGCGCATCACGCCGCCCACTTCCAGCGCCGCGAAGATCGTCCCGGGCTTCTTCGGATGCTGCGCCAGCCGCATCACCCGGCAGGCGAACGGCATTACCGCGCGAACCGGCATCCCGGGATTCGGCAGTGTGCGCCACGTTTCCCCGCAATCCTCGCTGCGATACATGCCGATCGGCGAGCCGCCAGCGTAAATCAGGTTCCGGTTTGTCGAATCCACCAGGAACGACCAAATCTGCACGCCCTGGTCAGGGAAATTCGCGCGCTGGAAGGTTTTGCCGCGATCGGTGCTGCGATAGACCCCATCCGCTGTGCCAGCGAACACCACGTTCGGGTTGGTCGGGTGAATGTTGACCGTATAGGTCTCCTTGTCGGTCAGCACATGCTCCCACCGTCCGGTCTCCGCCGGCCGCGTGAACACCCCCACCGTTCCCTTCTGGTCCGCTCGGCCCACATAGCCGGCCACACCGGCATAGACGTTTGACTTGCTCGCCATGGATCGCTCCCCTGTTTGGTTCATCTCAGGCGACGAAGCTACGCCGGTTTTACCGTTCTGGCCAAGTGCCGGGGCCTGGGCTAGCCTGTCAGGCAGGGAAACCAGGAGGACGTCCATGCCCAACGTGTCCGCGGAAAAACTGATCGAAATCGCGAAAAGCCTGCTGGTCGCAGCCGGTGCGTCCGAGGAAGAGGCGGCGGTCGTAGCGCGCTACAACATCGGCGCCAACCTCGTTGGCCACGACAGCCACGGCATTATCCTGATCCCAAGTTATATCGACCGCATTAAGGCCGGCCATATCGTTCCGCAAGCGCCATGGGTCATTACCCAGGAAACCGCGACGACAACCGTGGTCGATGGCCACTGGGGTTTTGGCTACGCGGTCACCGATCGCGCGATGCGCTACACGATTGAGAAAGCGAAGACCCAGAACGTCGCCGCCACCACGGTGTTCCGCCAGAGCCATATCGGACGCCTCGCCAGCTACCCGTTGCTAGCCGCCGCAGAGGGTATGATCGCCATGATCACCGCCGATTCCGGCCGCAGCCCCAAGCACGTCGCCCCCTATGGCGGGGCCAAAGCCAGGCTCGGCACCAACCCGATCTGCTTCGCCATCCCGTCCAACCTCGACGGCCCGCTGGTGTTCGACATGGCCACCTCGGCCGCCGCTGCCGGCAAGATCAACGTGGCGACCGCCCGAGGTGATCAGGTCCCCAACGGCTGGCTGATCGACGCCGACGGGAAGCCGTCGAACGATCCGCGCGTGCTGAAAGCGGGCGGCGCCCTGCTGCCGCTGGGCGGCACCGAGGGCTACAAAGGCACAGGCCTGGCCGCGATCGTTGAAATTCTGTCCGGCTTGCTCACCGGCCTTGGATTCGGTGTCGAACCGACTGGCCGCCACAACGACGGCTGCTTTATCGCCGTGTTCAACGTCGCCGCTTTCCGATCCGTGGAGACGTTCAAGAAAGAGGTCACCGACTTCGCCCACTACCTGAAAGCAACGCCCCCGGCGGAAGGCTTCACCGAAGTCTATTACCCCGGCGAAATAGAATACCGGAAGGAGCAGGACCGTCGCAAGAACGGCATTCCCGTCGAAGACGCAACCTGGAACAAAGTGCGCGAGTTGGCACAGGGCTACGGCCTGACCGAAAAACTCGGCCTCTGAATGGCGCCCTTCGTCGGGCAGTCCATTCGGAGGGTAGAGGACGCGCGGTTCCTGACCGGAACCGGCTGCTTCGTCGATGACGTTAACGATGTGGGGCAGGCCTGGGCTGTCGTGGTCCGGTCACCCCACGGCCACGCAACGATCGATCGCATCGATACCACGGCAGCCTGTGCGATGCCGGGTGTTATCGGTATCTACACGTATCAGGACATCGCCGACCTGGGCCTGTTGCCATGCGCGACTCAGGTGGCAACCGTTGCGCCGATGATCGTGCCGCCGCGTCCGGCGTTGGCGAACGGCCGGGTGCGGCATGTCGGCGACCCGGTGGCCTTCGTTGTTGCCGAAACCGTATTGGCCGCCCGCGACGCGGCAGAGCATGTGCTGGTGGACTACACACCGCTGCCGTGCGTCGTCGACGCCGTCGCGGCACTGGTCCCCGGTGCGCCCCGGGTGTGGGATACCGGCAACGAGTCGTATCGTTTCCAACGCGGCGATCCAGCAGCGGTGCAGGCGATCTGCGCGACAGCGCCGCATGTCGTGGAGATCGAGGTCGTCAACAACCGGCTGGTGGTCGCACCGATCGAAACGCGCGCCGCGATAGGACGATGGGCTGACGGCGTGTTTGATCTCTTCGTTTCCGCCGCCAGCGTGCATGCTATTCGCGATCAGTTGGCGGCCAGCGTATTCCGTTGCCCGCGCGAAAAGATCAGGGTTTCGGCCCCTGACGTCGGTGGTGGCTTCGGCATTAAAAACTGCCTGTACCCGGAATGGGTCATGCTGCTGTGGTGCGCCCGTCACCTTGGCCGTTCGGTGAAATGGGTGGAAGACCGCTCAGAAGATTTCGTTTCGACCGCCCAGGGCCGCGACAACGTTTCGCGCGCACGATTGGCGCTGGCCGCCGATGGCCGTTTTCTGGCGTTGGATGTCAGCACGATCGCCGGCCTGGGCGCCTATATGTCCGGCGGCGGTCCGGGGAGTTCCACCAACGCCCCCGCCGCGGCGATGGGTGGCGGCTATGTCATTCCAGAGATCTGCATGGATGTGCGGGCCGCCTTCACCAACACCGCCCCGATCGATGCCTATCGCGGCGCCGGCAAGCCCGAGGCGAACTATCTTATCGAGCGGTTGATCGACAAAGCCGCACATCAATGCGGTTTCGATCCAATAGAGCTGCGCCGCCGCAACCTGATCGCGTCGTTCCCGTATCAAAAATCCCTCGGCACCGCCGTCGATTGTGGCCGCTTCGCCGCCAATATCGATGACGTGCTGGCACTGGCCGACTATCAAGGTTTCGCGCAACGCCGAGCCGCGAGCAAACTGCTGCGCGGCATCGGCGTCGCCTGCTTCCTGGAAACCGCTCGCGGCGCCCCGAACGAAGGTGCGGAAATCCGTTTCGGTGACGACGATTTGGTCACGATCCTGGTGGGCACGCAGAGCAACGGGCAGGGGCACGAGACCGCCTACCCCCAGATCGCCGCTGACCTGCTGGGCCTCCCGCTCGAACAATTTCGTTACATCCAGGCTGATACAGCGGAAATTGCCGAGGGCAACGGCCATGGCGGCGCCCGGTCCATGCACATGGGCGGTGCCGCCCTGTTCAAAGCCGCCCAACAGGTCATCGAGAAAGGCAAACCCGTCGCCGCCAGGCTGCTTCAGGCCAAGCAGGTGACATTCGCCAACGGCCGCTATTTCGCCGACGATCGTTCCGTCGATCTGCTGACCGTCGCGCGTGACACCAAGCTGGATAGTTACGTTTGGAACCTATTGGACATCATCACCTTCCCCAACGGCTGCCATGTCGCGGAGGTCGAAATCGACCCCGAAACCGGTCAGGTCACGCTGGTTCGTTACACGGCGGTTGATGATTACGGCACGCTGATCAATCCTCTGCTCACCATCGGCCAGGTCCAGGGCGGCGTGGCCCAAGGCATTGGTCAGGCTCTCACCGAACGTACTGTGTATGATCCGGATTCCGGTCAGATGCTCACCGGTTCATTCATGGACTACCAGTTGCCACGCGCCATAGACCTCCCCGACCTCACCATCTCCCTCACCGGAATCCCTACCAAAGCCAACCCGCTCGGTGTCAAAGGTTCGGGCCAGGCCGGAGCGATTGCCGCTCCGCAAACCATCATCAGTGCGATACTGAACGCACTGGCGCCCCTCAACGTGAGCCATATCGACATGCCCGCGACTCCGGAACGAGTCTGGCGGGCCATCCAACAGGCAGGACACCCAGCATGACCCGGATCGCCGCCGAAGATTATCTGGAAGCCCTCGCGGCGCACGGGATCGAGCATCTGTTCGTCAACCCCGGTACCGATTTCGCCCCGATCGTCGAAGCGTTTTCCCGAGCCGCGCGGACCAACCAGCCGGTGCCGAGGCCGATGGTGGTGCCGCATGAAAACGCCGCCGTCGCCATGGCGCACGGCTACACCATGGTCACCGGCAAACCGCAGGCGATCATGTTGCACACGAATGTTGGAACCGCCAACGCAATCAACATGTTGATCAACGCCAGCCGCGACCGTGTGCCGATGCTGCTGACCTCCGGTCGCACGCCGTTCACCGAACAGGGTGCCGAGGGATCCCGCAGTGCCCATATTCAATGGGCGCAAGAAATGTTCGATCAGGCGGGCATGCTGCGTGAAATGGTCAAGTGGGAATACGAGATGAAACGCGGTGATCAGGCGGCAACCGTTGTCGATCGCGCGCTGGAAATCGCCAACGCGTCGCCACAGGGACCGTGCTATCTCAGTTTACCGCGGGAGGTACTGGGCGAAGTCATGTCCGCCGCGGTCGAAAGTAATCGCTCCCATCGCGCCATCCCATGCCCCCCCGAAGCACGCGCCGGCGATATCGACACACTGGCGGACTGGATCGCGGAAGCCAAAAATCCTTTGATCATAACGGGTATGTTGGGCAAGGACCCGCGCGACAGTGTCGTGTTGTCGCGGCTGGCGGAACGGTATGCTCTGCCGGTTGTGCCGTACAACACTCGCTATTTCGCGCTGTCGGCGGATCATCCGATGTTCCAGGGTTCGGTGCCAGATCCGCTGTTGCCAGACGCGGATTTGGTGATCGTGTTCGAATCGGATGTGCCGTGGTTGCCGGGTAAAATCGCCCCTTCGGCCAACGCCCGCATCGTGCAGATCGGCGAGGATCCGTTACATGGCCGCCTGCCGATGCGCAGCTTCCCCTCTGACCTGACCTTGACCGCCACCTGCCTGTCCGTGCTGGAGGCACTGGAAGTCGCGCTGGCGAAACGAATGACCCGGCATGTGGCCGAACGGTCCAAGAAACTCGGCGAGAGGTCTCGGGCTTTGCGTGCGACATGGCAGCAAGAAGCCGAACACGCGGGACAGGCCGAAGCCATCACGCTGCCCTGGCTGAACCACTGCCTGCGCGAGATTATCGACGCCGACACCAAAGTGATCAGCGAATATTCGTTCCGCCAGGAGTATTGCCCGCTGCAATCACCGGGAAGTCTGTTCGCCCTCAGCTCCGCCGGCGGCCTAGGCTGGGGCTTACCCGCCTCGCTCGGTGTAAAATTGGCATCCCCGCACAGCCTGGTTCTTTCTGTTCTCGGCGATGGCGCCTACATGTTTGCCAACCCGACAGCCTGTCATTACACCGCGCACAACCAGAAACTGCCGGTTCTGACAATCATCTACAATAATTCTCTGTATAATGCGGTAAGACGAGCAACGTTGGACATGTACAGTAATGGTGTCGCGGGAGAGAACGATGGCAGGTTCCTGGCCGAACTGCCGCCCGCGTCGTTCGAGAAGATCGTGACCGCTCATGACGGATACGGCGAGAAGGTGGAGAAACCCGCCGATCTGCCGGGCGCACTGAGACGGGCTGTGCAGGCGGTACGCTCTGGTCAGCAGGCGCTGCTCAACGTGATCTGTAAATGACGATCTACGAGGCGCCACGCGCCGTCGCGAAACCAGGCGAAACGATTGTCACCAGCACCTGCGGCCATAACTGTGGCGGCCGTTGCGTCGTCAACGCCCATGTCAGCGACGGACGCATCGTTCATATCTCCACCGATGCGCGCCGCTGGAACCCCGACCATCCGCCGCTGCCGGCCTGCGCCCGCGGCGTCGGGCAGATCGAGCGTACCTATCACCCCGATCGCCTGAAATACCCGATGCGCCGCGGCGGCCCGCGCGGATCGGGGCAGTACGAACGGATCACCTGGGACGAGGCGTTGGATACCGTCGCGCAAGAAATGCTGCGTATACGCGGAACCTACGGCAACGCCGCGATCCTTGATGCCTCCCGTACCGGCAGCCAGTCCATGCTGCACGGCCGAGTGGCAGCGCAACGTTTTCTGTACATGTTCGGCGGCTGCACCGACCTTTGGTCCAACATGTCGGCCGAAGCGGAGGTCTTCTCGGTCCGCATCACGTACGGCGAAAAGGACTACAAATCGGCCGGACGCGAACCTACCGATTTCGTCAACTCGAAACTGATCCTGATGTGGGGCTGGAGTCCGGGCGACGGCACATTCGGTACCGGCACGATGCAGTACCTGAAACACGCGAAAAAGAACGGTACTCGTATCGTTTGCGTCGATCCCCGCATCACCATGACCAGCAAGCAACTGGCCGATGAGCATGTGTTCATCCGCCCCTCCACCGATGCCGCCGCGTTGATCGCCATGGCCTACGTCATCGTGGTGAACGATCTGCACGACCAGGACTATTGCGATCGTTACGTCCACGGCTTAGACGAAGGTCCGGTTCCCCCTGGCGCCTCCTACAAATCCTATCTGCTCGGTTTTGCCGACGGGCAGCCCAAAACCCCCGAATGGGCCGCCGCGATCACAGGTATCCCAGCCGAAACGATAACCCGGCTGGCGATCGAGTTTGCCTCCATCAAGCCAGCCGCGATCCAGACCGGATACGCCGCCGGCCGAACCGTCTTCGGCGAGCAATTTCACCGCGCTGCCTACGCCCTCGCCGCCATCACCGGCAATGTCGGGATCAGCGGCGGCAACTCCGGCGTCAGTAATGGAGCCACCGGCCGGGCCGGCATCAAAAGCCTGCCGATCGGCACGAACCCGATCGAGTCCAAGGTCGCCTCGCCGCTGCTGGCCGACCTGCTGGCGCGCGGCAAGGAGGGCGGTTACCCGGCGGATATTCGCATGATCTATTCGTCGGGTGGAGACCTGTTCAATCAGTGTCCCAACGCCGGAAAGATTGCGGCCTCACTGGACAAAGTGGAATTCATCGTGGTCCAGGATCACTTCCTGACACCAACCGCGCGCCTCGCCGACATCGTCTTGCCGGCCACCACCTTTTGGGAGCGCAACGACGTTCACACCCCCTGGGCTGGCGCCGGGCACTACGCGATCTACATGCGCCAGGCCATCGAGCCGATGTACGAGTGCCGTAACGATATCGACATTTTCTGCGATCTCGCCCGTCGCGTCGGCATCGACGGCTACAACGATAAATCCGAAACCCAATGGCTGAAGGATCTCACCGCCGACGCGGTGGACGATTTCGAGGCATTCACCGAACAAGGAGTCGCGCGCTTTCCAGCACCGCCAAATGCAGTCGCCTTTGCCAGCCGAAAATTCCAGACTCCAACGGGCAAGATCGAAATCTACTCGACCATCCTCGCGGCCACGCCCAATCCATACGGTCTGGGCGTCATCCCGCCGATCCCAACCTGGCTCGCCCCTGACGACGACACACAGCGGTTCCCGCTTAGTCTCTGCACCCCGAAGTCGCGCGCCCGCACCCACAGCATCCACGGCAACCAGCCCGGCCTCGCACGCGTCGATCCGGACACCGTCTGGATGCATCCTGACGACGCGGCGGCCCGCGGCATCGCCGACGGTCAGCGCGTGCGAATCTTCAACGACATCGGCGCGACGTTTCTGCCCGCGCAGGTCACCAACCGCATCGCTCCCGGCGTGGTCTCGATCAAAGAGGGTGCCTGGTACACACCCTCAGCCGACGGCTCCGACCAGCAAGGCTGCGCCAATGTTTTGACAACAGACCGAGCGGCACCCAGCGGGGCGACGACCTATAACACGAACCAGGTGCAGATCGAGGTCGCCTAACGCCTGGGCCGCGAAACCCACCCATACACTGCCCCCGCCGCCATCAGCACCGAGGTCCCCAGGAACACCGCCCGCATACCGTAATGACCGCCGATGAAGCCGCCGGCCAGCGGCCCTGCGACCTGTCCCACATATTGCGAAGACGTAGAATACCCCAGGATACTGCCCGCGTTCCGTTCGGGCACGTTATGACGGATCACCGTCGCCACGCAGGGCAGCAGCCCGCCAAGCGACAGGCCCATCAGGAAGCGGAGCCCGATCAATTGCCAGCCTGCCGTAACAAACGCCTGCGGGATCAACAAGAACGCGCAGACCAGCAAACAGCCGATGATAACGGTCCAGTGACCGATGCGGTCCGCCAGTTTGCCCAGCCACGACGCCGAAATGATACTGCCAAGCGCCGCCGCTGACATGACGAACCCCGCGACAATAGTAACCTGCGCCGGATTCGGAACGATTTGCGCCACGTAGACCGTGATGATCGGTTCGATGGACATGTTGGCAAACATCAGCAGCATGCCAGTCGCCAACATCGCGACGATCGGCCGTTTATCGGTCAGCCCGGCCCATCCGCCGGTCCGCGAGGCCTGTTTGGACCGTCGCGGCCGGGGTTCCTCGGTGATCAGAAACACTGTGGCCAAAAATGAAACGAAAATGATCGCGCCCGCCGCCAGGAACGTCATGCGGATCCCAATCAAAGGCGGCAGAAAACCGCCGATCAGCGGCCCGGCCAGATTCCCCGCCATCACCCCCGAAGACATAATCCCCAATGCCCAGGCGGTGTGTGATCGAGGAGTCTGCGTCGCCACCAAAATCATCGAACCCGATGAATACCCGCCCAGCAACCCGGCCAGCAGTCGCAGTAAGACCAGTTGATAGACATTTTGCGACAGCCCGATCAGCGACATCGCCACCGCCATTCCCAGGCTCGCCCGGATCAGCATCAGTTTGCGGCCGTATTGATCGCCCAGCCGCCCCCATAGCGGTGCGAACATCGCCGCGGTCAGGAACGTCGCGCCATACGCCGCCCCCGACCATTGCACGATCGCAGCATGATTTGTCACCCCAAGCTGTTCGACGTATAACGGCAGGAACGGCAACAGCAATGTCATTGCAACGATCGTGGTGAATGTCCCGAACACGCAAACCCACAGGTTACGCTTCCAGTCAGCCGTTCCCTCATCATCGGTCACAGCGCTGGGATTACCTTGTCCTTGAACAACGTCAGGCTTGCCGCCGTCTGCTCATAACTCATCGGCCCAAGCCGGAACTGCATGATCAACCCACCGACTCCTGTCGCCTTCAACGGCGCCAGCTTCTCGGCCACCGTCGCGGGGGAGCCGTAAACCAGCGCATGCTCCACCGAGGCATGCGCGGGCGGCGCGGTACCCGCCGGTGGCATCGGCAGGATCGACGCCCCTTGTTCGGCGTAAATCCGGTTGCGCATCGCCACCCGATGCTCATGCATTGCAATGAACGCAGGCACGGCAATCCGTTCCGCCTCCGCATCCGTCTCCGCGACATAAACATTTCGCCAAACCCAGCATTCGTCCACGCGGGCCGCGATCGTTCCCTCATCCAAGCCGATCTCGCGCAACGTCTGTCGGTACAAACCCATCCGATGCGCGGTCACCGCATTGCTTTGCACGTTCATCATGAACGCATTGCCCCGCCTCGCAATGTCCAGCATCCCATGTTCAGTCGCCGCCGCTCGGATCACATAAGGATGCGGCTTCGTAAAGACCGCCGGCCGCAGCTCCGGCAGTTTCAGATCGAAGAACTTGCCGTGGTGCTCGAATGCTTTGCCCTTCCAGGCCTCCAGCATGATCGCCTCGGCTTCCTCGAACCGTTCCTGAGCCTCGGCGTGGTCGATGCCGTACCCCTGATAGTCATAGATGTTGTAAGCAGTGCCGCGACCCAGCCCGACAATCAGCCGGCCCTTGCTGATGTGGTCGATCAGCGCCACCTGCTCGGCGAATCGAACCGGGTGATGCAAGGCCATCTGAGCCACCGCGAAACCAATCCGCGCATGCGTCGTCGCGATCGCCAGCGCGGCGGCGAAAGCGATCGGATCGACATAGGCCACGATGCCGTCGAAATGGTGCTCCGCCAGCCAGATCGTATCGAAGCCCAGCGCGTCGGTCAGCCGAGCTTCTTGTAACGTCTCGTCGATGATGCGCCCGTCATCGGCGGCGGACATGCTGCCGGGGAACAGAAAATTGGAGAATTTCATCCGTCGCTCTTCCAAACCAGCCGCCAGCATCGACCGCGACGGCTTTGCAGGCAATGCCCCTTCTGGTACCACCGCCGCCACACATGCCGATGGAGCGCATCGCAATGAGCTACGAACCGAAGCGGGCCGATTTTTCCTTGCCTATCCGCATTAACCTCTACTCCGATACCCAGACCAAGCCATCGCAGGCCATGAAGGACGCGATGATGGCAGCGGACATGGGCGATGAGCAGGGCGGTTCCGACCCCACGGTCTGGGAACTCTGCGACATGACGGCGGCGCTGTTGGGTAAGCAAGCGGCGATGTTCATGCCCTCCGGCACCATGTGCAACCAGGTCGCCGTCGCCACGCATTGCCGCCGCGGCGATGAAATCCTGGCGCATGAGGACGCCCACATCCAGTCCAGCGAGGCTGGCGGACCCGGTGCCATCAGCGGCGTCATGATCCGCGGCCTGCCCGGCGATCGCGGCATCTTCACCGCCGATACGTTGCGCAACGCGATCCGTCCAACATCCCGTTACTCCCCGCCGCAGCGCCTGGTGGAGGTCGAGCAAACCGCCAACAAGGGCGGCGGAGCCTGCTGGCAAATCGCGGAACTGCACGCCGTCGCCGCAGTTGCCCGGGAACACGGCATGCAAGTCCACATGGACGGCGCCCGCGTGTTGAACGCGGCTGTCGCTCTCGGCAGGACGCCGAGCGATGTCGTTGCCGATTGCGACACCGTCTGGCTCGACTTCACCAAAGGTCTCGGCGCCCCGCTCGGTGCCGTGCTGGCTGGCCCGAAAGACTTCATCGGCGAGGCCTGGCGCTGGAAGCAACGGCTGGGCGGGGCGATGCGCCAGGGCGGCATGAACGCGGCCGCCTGTATCTACGCGCTGCAACACAACATTGACGGTCTCGCCACCGACCACGCCAACGCCGCCGCCCTCGCGCTCGGTATGCGCCAAATCCCGGGGATCACGGTAGAGACACCGGAAACGAATCTGGTTTTCTTCGATACCAAAAACACTGGCCTGACAGCAGCCGAATTCGCCGCACGTCTGCGACCGTTCGGTGTAACGGTGTCGGTATCGGACAATTTTCGGGGCCGAGCCTGCACCCATTTGGATGTGAGCGCGGCGCAGATTGCGGAAGCAGTGGCGATCATGCGGGAGGTCGTTACATAGTCATCAAGGTCTGACCAGCCGCCGCACCTGGTGATGTTCGCTGTCCCCGACGAGCAGACTCCCATCGGGCGCGGCCAGCGCCCCGTGCGGACGCGCTAGCCCCGACGCGATCGTCGTGACGATCCACGTCTTCGCATCAATCAACCGGATCGCATGATTTTCCGTGTCCACCACATAGATGTTGCCCGCCGGATCGATCGCCATTTCTTTCGGCGCATCGAACACCGCTGACCGCGCTGGACCGCCATCTCCGGCATAGCCGCGCGCACCCGTCCCGGCCACTGTCGTGATCACACCATTATGAATCTGGCGGATGCGGCTTCCTTGCCGCTCCATCACATACAGCGACCCGTCAGGGGCGAACGCGACGGCCCGCGCGCCGAACACGCCGGCCCGTATTGCCGGCCCGCCGTCACCGTCGTGGCGCGCCTCCCCTGTTCCAGCGAACGTCTCGATCGTGCCTGCGCCCAGATCGACCACTCGCACGCGATGTCCGGCCACATCCGCGATGAACAGCCGCGCCTGATCTGGGCTCAGTGCCAGCCCGTTCGGCTCCACCAGTCCAGCCGCCGCCGCCAGCCCGCCATCGCCGCTGAACACGCCCGTCCCGTTGCCCGCCAAGGTGCTGACAACCCCCGAGGTATCGATAACGCGCACCCGGCGGTTCAGCCGATCGGCGAAAAAAACCCGACCGAGGCGGTCAACCACCACGCCATAAGGCTCGTTCAACTCTGCGCGTGCAGCGGGCCCGCCATCGCCCGAAAACCCCCGCTGGCCGGTGCCGCAGAGCGTCGAAATGATGCCGCTCGCGCCGTCGATCCGGCGGATGCAGTGATTGAACGTATCGGAAAAAACCAAGCTGCCATCAGGTGAGAATGCCAGATCGAATGGATTGTTCAGTCGCGCATTCCTGGCGATGGATCCATCGCCGGAATAACCTGGTTCGCCGGTGCCCGCCACCACGCTGACGGTCCACTCGGTACTGGGTTGCGTCTCGCTCATGCCGATTTTCCTCCCGCACGTCGCACGATGATTGTCGCCGCCGGCATGTCAAGCGTAAGACCGCATCATTCGACCGAAAGTCGAAGCGGACGGCGCCGAGGTGTCGCCTCGCTTCGTCCAAGGTGGCGGCTGCTGAGAGATTCCTGATTGGCTCGAACCTGGCGCATGGAATCTTCATCTTCGACGATCAAGATGGGTTCTCAGCAGACAGAAGTCGTCACAATACTAAACTAGGTGCCTGATCGCAAAGAGCGCGTCTCCGATCACTTATTTGCCGCGGTATTCGCATAGCGGCGACAGTGCTCCAAATACGCGGCTTCATGGAGGGCTACGAGATCAACGACACTGTTCCACAACCATGATGGCGCATCGAGGGTTTTTGATCGATTGCGTTTCAATTCGCCGGCCCATGCCTTGCGGCCTGCCGCGTCCAGTTGGCGTGCGTGGGCGCGACCCACGACCCGGGCGAGAAATTCCGCGACCGCGGTCGCTTCGTCGCGTGGGAGGCGTTCGATTTCCAGTTTCAGATCCTGTGGCAGAAGTTCTCGGATAAAGACAGATTTTCCGAGCAGTCTGGTTGCCAGCATGCGGTCGCCGAGGAACGGGGAGAGGTGTTGGGCGCCGGTGACGACGCGGTCACCGCCGTCGTCGGGCATGTCTGCTTGGTCCGCGCAGGGGGCGGCCGCCGAGATGGCTTCTTTCACGTCTATCAGGCAGTGCTGTTCAGTCTTGCCTTTGCCGATCGCGACCAAGACAACCAAACGGAGTCTCCCCAGCGAACTGCAGCCTTTTCGCCAGTAAGCGGAATCAAGGACTTTCAGCGAGTCGGCATCATCTCGGGACCGCAGCGATGTCACCAGACGACGAATCGTTTCCTCGTCGAATAGGGACTTGACCGCCTTCCGTTCAGCTTTGGTCAGAGGCCAGAAACGCTTGCCCAGCGGGATGACCGGCTCGACGCCTTCAATGCGTTCATCGGCGAGATGCTTCCATGACCGGCCGCGCGCCTCGCGCATCAAGGAACGGACGATCTTTGGCATGTCCTGGCTGGAATCGGTGGTCTCGCCCTGCGCCGCGGGCGCGAACGCCGCTTCATAGCCCTCGATCATGCGTTCCATCATGCGGGCGGTGGTGACGCCGGGCAGGTCAGAGCCGCGGGCGGCCATTGCCAGGGAGAGGGCCAGGCGGATCAGGTCATGGGCTGGATTGCCCAGCACGGTTTGATCCAGGTCGCGGATTTGGATGGCGAGCAAGCCATCGGTGCTCGCCACCGGACCTAGGTTGCCGACATGACAGTCGCCGCAAATCCAGATTGGGGGACCTTCCGGCAGTGGGCGGCGATCGGATGCCTGAAGCCATTGATAGAACCGTTCTGTCGTGCCGCGCACGTAGGCGTGGGCCGAGGCCGCCATCTTGCGATTACGCACCGCTGCCAGCAGGGCAGCGCGATCTTCAGGCTGGGTAAGATCACTTCGTTTCATCCGGTGATACTTCGCGACGACGGATTCCGGGGGCAAGGCAGCGTGCGTTGACGTTTCCGTGATAGCACCATGGATGCCGCCCGAAATTGCCTTCGCATGCGCGGCGGTGGACATGTCGCCATCTCCACCACGATCGTGAAAATTGCGGTTGTTACTATTAATTGCGGCTGCGAATCGTGACTTCAGACCGTCGGCTTAGGGTTGCGGAACGCGGTCCCATAGTTGGTATTCATCTGAAATAATCATCTCTTTGATCGTGTTTTTGCGGGTATTACATTGACGACAAAGATGTTGCCGGCTGGATCCACCGCCATCTATTGCGGCGTATTGAACAAGGCCCGCGGCGCATTGTCGCCATCGCCGCTGAACACGCCGGTTCCGTCGCCCGCCAATGTCCTGATCATCCCATGGTATCGATATCGCGCACCCGCCGGTTCAGCCAATGTGCAAAAACACCCCACCGAGGCCGTCAAACACCACGCCATAGGGCTCGTTCAACTGTGCGCGTGTGGCGGACCCGCCATCGCCGGAAAATCCCCTTTGGCCGATGCCGAAAATCCTCGAAACGATGCCGCTCTCATCGTCGATCCGGGGGGTGCAGTGATTGAATGTGTCCGAAAAAACCAAGCCTTCGTCAGCTTAAAATGCCAGATCGAACGGATTGTTCAGCCGCGCATCCGTGGCGATGGATCCATCGCCGGAATAACCCGGTTCGTCGGTGGCCGCCGCGACGTTGGCGATCCACTGGGTACTGGGTTGCGTCTCGCTCATGCCGATTTTCCTCCCGCAACCCGCACGATGGTTGTCGCCGCCGGCATGTCAAGCGTAGGATCGCATCAATCGACGGACAGTCGAAGGGAGCCAAGGATGGATACGAACGTCGCCTCGGATACCAAAGGCAGCAGCGCGGTACGCGGCCTGTACGATAAACTGGAAGACCGTTGCCTGATGCGCGATCAGCGCGGCGCCAGTGATGTCTACTACGACCTGGTCCGCGCCGGCCGGCCGTTGACCGAGATCGTGGCCGAAGGCGTCCGCATCCACGCCCCTTACACCCATGTGCCGTATCACGAGCGGATCGACGACGGCTACCCGAATTTCGTCAACAACGACCATTGCCTGCTCAGCGCGCGGGCGACGCTCAACCTGAACCGTATGCTGCCGTCGCATCTGGCGATGCTGCCGATGGCGCAGACCATTTGGTACATCCCGACTGGCCTCGATATCTGGAACCAGAAGATGGACAAGGCGCCGGGTCACTACACGCGCCATCGCGGCAACAGCGTGGTCGAGGAAACCCCGCCGGCCCCCGTGGTTTACTGGCCCGATCAACAGCCCATCGCGCAAACCGGCCCGTTGAAAGAGCGTTTGGGTAACTGGATGACCCTCGTGCATCGCGGACAGGTGGTCGATGCCTATCGCGTGTTCCTCGGCTTGATGGACAACACCGCCGAACGCAAGGACGTGTTGGCCGAGATGGTGTTCGCCGGGCTGATGGATGTGCAGGACAGGACGTTGCACAACCGCTCCTACACCACCGGCCACAAAGCCTATCGCGCCCGCTCTACGGTGGAGATCGGCAACGCCTTGGGATGGGACAATGCTCATAATGTGATTTACGCCGGCGCGTTGGACATCGCCGTCGGGCCGCGCTGGTATTCGACCTACGAAGTCGCCTGCAACTACATCAAGATGATGATCGAAGGCGAAACGTTACGCGCGATCCCGTATGGCGGCGTCAGCGAGGCCGAACTGGCGGTCCTGCGCAACAGCCAGCCGGTCAATCAGCAGGAAGCCGCCGAACTGACCACCGCCGTCCTGCGCCAGGGCGAGATGGAAACCCTTGAAACGGTCACCAGGCTGCTGAAAGCCGGCAAGGACCCGCGCCGCATCCTGGATGTGTTGCAACTGGCGGTTGGACAGATCGTACTGGAAACCCGCGATCCCAACGCCTTCAACATGCCGCATCATTGCTACGAGTATCACAACACGCTCGCGTGGTTCTTCGACAACTTCGATCATCCGCGCCGGTTGCGCCTGCTGTATGTCGCGGCAATGTTCGCCAATCGGGTGGCTTACAATCAACAGGGCCTGGGTGAGGTGCATCCCGTCAAGGTGCAGGTGCCAGCAGGCGCCGGCGCCCTCGGCGCCGCCCAACTGCTGGACCGCGTCGACACCGCGATCTGTGCCCTGAACGGGGACGAGGCGATCGGCTGGACCCAGGCATACTGTGACAATATTGCAGACCGGGCGCCGCTGGTGCAGCGGATCGCGTTGTCGGCGTGCAAACTGGGCAACGATCCGCACAACCAAGAAATAGCGCAGTGCATGCTGATGGATTTCGGCACCAACCAGCAGCCGGACCGAGACAAGCTCCTGTTGGTCGCCGCCTATCACACCGCCATGCACCGGAAATACGGCGACCCCGCCGAACCGTCGCGCCGCTTTGGCCAAGCCATGGGTCTGGCTGAACTACACTAACATCCCCGACCGGGACGGCAGAGAAAAAGGCACCCCTGTATGACACTTTCGATCCAACCGATCGACCCCGTTTCCCGCCCCTTCTTCGGCGGCGAAGTCTCCGGCATCGACATCACCAAGCCCCTCACGGCGGACCAGGCCGCATCGATCGAGAAAGGCATGGACCAATACGGCGTGCTGGTCTTCCACGGCCAGCACTTCACCGACGAAACCCAGTTGGCATTCTCCGCCAACTTCGGCCCCCTCGAAGAAGCCAGCGGCGACCTCAACTGGGGCAAGGCTCGGCGCATCGAGTCCGCCTACGTCAACGATATTTCCAACCTGGATAACGACAATCAGGTGCTGGCCCGGGACAGCCGCAAGCGGTTGTTCAGCCTGGGCAACCGACTGTGGCACTCCGACAGTTCCTTCAAAGCCGTGCCAGCGAAATATTCGTTACTGTCCGCGCGATCCATCCCGTCGGCCGGCGGCAATACCGAATTCGCCGATATGCGTGCGGCCTACGATACCCTGGACGCCGAAACGAAAGCGGAAATCCACGATCTGGTCTGCGAGCATAGTCAAATGTTCTCCCGCGCGCAGATTGGCTTTGCGGACTTTACCGACGAGGACCGCATCCGTTTCAAGCCCGTGCTGCAACGTCTGGTCCGCACGCATCCCTCGACCGGTCGCCAGTCGCTGTATCTCGCCTCCCACGCCGGCACCATCGTTGGCTGGCCGGTGCCGGAAGCCCGAGCGATGCTGCGCGATCTGATCGAGCATGCCACGCAGCGCAAGTTCGTCTATGCGCACGAGTGGAAACAGTGGGATCTGGTAGTCTGGGACAACCAGGCGACCATGCACCGTGCTCGGCCGTACGACCCGACGGAAATAAGGGACATGCACCGGACAACGGTTGGCTGCGACCGGTCCACCATGGAGCAGGCGCGGGCGGCGTAAGCGGCCCGAACCTGTGTCCCCATAAATAGGGCGTTGGCGGCATCCGCGCCACGCGCTATCCATCTCCCAACGCCACCCAGCAGGAGACCAAGATGCGCGCCTATGCGGTCGTAGAAAACGGCAAGCCCCTCCAGGAAATCCAACTCCCAACCCCGGAGCCAACAGGCACCGAGGTCCTGCTGGAAGTCACCCATTGCGGCGTCTGCCACTCCGATTTGCACATCTGGGAGGGCTATTACGACGTCGGCGGCGGCCAAAAAATGTCCCTGACCGACCGCGGCGTCACCCTGCCGCTGGCCATGGGCCACGAGATCGTCGGCCGCGTCGTCAAACTCGGCCCCGATGCAAAGGGCGTCAAAGTCGGTGACCTCCGCATCGTCTTCCCCTGGCTGGGTTGCGGCAAATGCGCGACGTGCCTCGCCGAAGAAGACAACATGTGCGCGGTCGCCAACCGCAGCCTGGGCGTCTATCAGAACGGCGGCTACGGCAGCCACGTCGTCGCCCCGCACCCGCGGCATCTGGTCGATCCAGGCACCCTCGATCCCGCCGTTGCCGCGACCTATGCGTGCTCCGGCATCACGGTGTTTTCCGCCATCAAGAAAGTGATGCCGCTGCCGCCGACCACACCCATCGTCCTGGTGGGCGCCGGCGGTTTGGGCCTGAATGCCATCGCCGTGCTGAAGGCGATGAAGCACCAGAACATCATCAGCGTCGATATCAGCGCGGAAAAGCGCGAGGCGGCCTTGAAGGCCGGCGCGCACAAGGTCGTTGACGGCAGTGGCGACGCCGCCGCCGTGACGAAGCGTATCATGGAAGCGGCGGGCGGCGCGGTGTCGGCGGTAATCGATCTGGTCAACGGCACGGCTACCGCGCGGTTTGCGTTCGCGGCACTGGGGAAGGGCGGCAAGCTGATCCAGGTCGGCCTGTTCGGTGGCGAGCTGATGCTGCCGCTGCCGATCATGGCCATCCGCGTGCTCAGCGTCATGGGCAGCTATGTCGGCAACCCGAAGGAATTGCGCGAACTGGTCAAGCTGGCCCAGGATGGCGAACTCGCCGCGTTGCCGGTCACCACGGTCCCGCAAAGCCAGGCGAATGACGCCCTGATGCGCCTGCGCGACGGCAAGGTAACCGGACGCCTGGTCCTGAAAGCCGAGGCGGTGTCATGACCAACGCCCCCCTGCGCCGCTCCGTCGTCCTGAAACAGCGCCCGCGCGGCGAACCCACCGCCGACGATTTCGAGATCAGCGAGGACGCGATCCCCGAAGCTGGTGCCGGCGAAGTCGTCACCCGCACCATCTGGCTGTCGATCGATCCCTACATGCGCGGCCGCTTGCGTGAGGAGCAAACCTACGCCGTCGCGATTCAGATCGGTGAAGTCATGACCGGCGAGACGGTCGGCGAGGTCATCGCCTCCGCCCACCCCAACTTTGTTCCCGGTGACGTCGTCGTGGGCGCCCGTGGTTGGCAAACCCACTCTGTCACCCCTGGCGACCGACTAGTAAAAATCCCCAAGGGCGCCGCGCCCCTATCCGCCTATCTAGGCGTGCTCGGTATGCCCGGCGCCACCGCCTATGCCGGCGTAACGGAAATCTGCAAACCCAAACAAGGTGAGACCTTCGTCGTCTCCGCCGCATCCGGTGCGGTCGGCTCCGTCGCCGGGCAGATCGCCAAACGCGCCGGCGCCCGAGTTGTCGGCATCGCCGGTGGCTCCGACAAGTGCCTGTGGGTGCAGGACAGCCTGGGTTTCGACGACTGCGTCGATCACCGGTCCCTCGATCTCGGGCGGGAACTGCACGCCGCGTGTCCCAACGGTATCGACTGCTACTTCGAAAACGTCGGCGGCTATGTGCAAGCCGCTGTGTTCGACCAGCTCAATCCGTTCGCCAGGGTGGCCATGTGCGGCATGGTCTCGCAATACAACGAGCAAACCATGCCGCCCGGCCCCAATTTGGGCTTCGTCGTGGGGAAGCGGGTGCTGATCCAGGGCTTCATCGTCTCCGACCGCCCGGCGAGGATGACCGAATGGCGTGCCATGGCCGAACCGTTGGTCGCTGATGGCAGCCTGGTCTACCGGGAAGACGTGATCGACGGCCTGGAAAACGCCCCCGAAGCGCTGACCGGCATCCTGACCGGCCGGAATTTCGGTAAGCTGCTGATCAAGGTCTGATTCCGGGGAACACCATTCGGCCTGCAGGGAACCGCGACATGAAATTCGGCGCATCGATGTTCTTCACCGACTATTCCATGACCCCCGTCGCCCTCGCCCGGGCGCTGGAGGAGCGCGGTTTCGATATCCTGTGGGCCCCCGAACATTCCCACATCCCCCTCTCCCGCAAGACCTCATTCCCGCTCGGTTCCGAACTGCCAAAACGTTACTATGACGTTATGGACCCGTTCGTGTCGCTGACCGCGGCGGCGGCGGTCACCACGAAGTTGCAGCTCGCCACTGGCGTTTGCCTGATCGCGCAGCGCGACCCGATCCAGACCGCCAAGCTTGTCGCATCGATCGACCAGGTCTCCGGCGGCCGCTTCTTGTTCGGTATCGGTAACGGCTGGAACCAGGACGAGATGGAAAACCACGGCACCAATTTCGCCCAACGCCACAAGCTGGCACGCGAACGGGTCGAGGCGATGAAAGCCATCTGGACGCAGGACGCCGCCGAATACCACGGCGAGTTCGTCAACTTCGGCCCGATCGCAAGCTGGCCGAAACCCGTCCAGAAACCCCACCCTCCCATCCTGATCGGCGGTGCGTTCCCCTATTCGGCCCGGCGAGCGGTGCGCTACGGCGACGGCTGGATGCCGCAGGTCACCAACGCCGATAAACTGCCCCTGACCGAGGCGATCCCGCGCTTTCGGCAAATGACCGCCGAGGCCGGCCGAGACCCGGCCGCGATGCAGATCGTGATGGGCGCCCAACCGCCGGATGTGGCGCTGATCGGGCGATATCAGGCGCTGGACGTGGACATCGTCTATCCCAGCCTGCCATCGGAAAAGGCGGACACCATCCTGCCGATCCTGGACCAATGGGTGGAAGTCATGCGGCACGTCAACGGGTGAGCCGCCGCCAGCCCTCCATCCTCCGGCGCGCGCGACCTGAACCTACGTATAGGCCGCCTCCACCATCCGTCGGACGGCCTCTTCGGCCTCAATCTCGTCGGTCGTGGCGGGTGAAGCCGCTTGCACCGGAACGCCAATCGAGTCCGGCTGATACGTCGGCACACCCTGAACCTTGATCGGCCGCCGCCCATGCGGCGGCCTCCTGGCCTCAAAAGGTTTACCCCGCTTCCGTTGCATCACGTCCTCCGAATGGCTGCTTTTACCAGTCGGCGTTGAGGCCGACTCTCTTTCCCCTTCGTCATGGCTCGGACAAGCTGACCCCTATCGACGCGAATGGGTCAACGTCAACGCCGGTTGATATTATTCGTCGTCCAGCAGGTCTTCAATTCTGACCTTCAGCACCTTGGCGAGCTTGGCGTAGGTATCGACACTCAATCCCCGGCGCCCGGTTTCAGCTTGTGCCAAGGAGGGTTGCGCAATGCCGATCCGCGCCGCCAGCGCCGCCTGGGTCATGCCCCTGTGGCGACGCCAAAACCCCAGATTGCTCGGTGATGCCAGGTAGGCATCGACTTCGGCACCGGTCAACGTCTCAACGGCGCCGGTCGCGATATCACGCATCGCCAGCGCGTGGTCACGCGCGTCGATCAGGTCTTCATACTCGGCGCGGGTCAGGGTGATCGTGTCGGTATCGGTCATGGATCTATCCTTTCAGTCATAGACATTGCCGCGAGGTCCGATTTTGGTAACGAAGATTTCCGTATCGCTTTTCTCGAAGATCACTCGGAAGTCGCCAACGCGCAGGCGGTGTCCACTCAGTCCAACCAAACGACTGACGCTATTGGCATGGGCGCCGGTCTCGGCCGCGAAGGAAACCGAGTCTGGCGACCGACCTCAGCCGCCCCTAAAACACCAACCGCGCCCCAACAACACACAGCACCGCCGCCAGCATCGGCCGCAGCACGCGATCGGGGATATGCGCCGACAAATAGCTCCCCAGGATGATCCCCGGTATCGACCCGCTCAGCAGCGACGTCAGCAGCGGCCAGTCCACCGCCCCCAGCCACCAGTGCCCAATTCCCGCCACCAGCGTCAACGGCACCGCATGCGCGATGTCGGAGCCGACGATCAACGCCATCGGCGCCCGCGGATACAGCATCAGCAGCGCCGTCACCCCCAGCGCCCCGGCCCCCACCGAGGACAATGTGACCAGCACCCCAAGCATCACGCCGGTAATCACGGTCAACCGACCGGCCTGACCCGGCGTGACCCGATCGAGCATTGGCCCCGTCAGGCGCAGAAAACGCGCTCGAAAGATAAGCGACAGTGCTGTCAGCAGCAGCATGACCCCGAGCAGCAGAGAGATAATCCGCCCGCTTCCCGGACCACCGATCGAGGAATGTGACATCACCAGCACCGTAATCAAGGTCGCCGGGACGCTGCCGAATGCCAATCGCCCGACGATCCGCCAATCGACCGTGTGATTCAATCCATGCACCAGGGTGCCCACAGACTTGGTCGCGGACGCATACAGCAGGTCCGTCCCCACCGCCGTCGATGGGTGAACGCCGAACAGCAGCACCAGGATCGGCGTCATCAGGGCGCCGCCGCCAACCCCCGTCTGCCCGACCAGCAGGCCAACGACAAAGCCAGACAGCATGAACAGCGGGTCGATCGCGGAGAACACATTCATCCATTCTCACCCGTTCCTGAACAGCAGTTTAGCAGATCGGCTCCACCGAAAATCGCCCCGGGAATCAATAAAAAGACCTACCGGTCATCCACCGGCATATTCGCCTGCACCGAAGGCCGCGCATTAAACGTCGCGTGCCAGGCGGCCAATCGCGGATGGCCATCGCGCCAGGACAGCGTCGAAAACCGGAAATCCAGGTAGGCCAGCGCCACCCCAATGGCCAAATGCCCGACCGAAAAGCGGCTGCTCGCCAACGCCTCGGCCTCGCCTTCCAACGCCGCCACACATGCCACCAGTTTCGCCCGCCACAGCTCCTTGTGAGGCTCGCTTTGGCGTTCCGGCGGCCGAAACCCCTCGGCCAGCAACAGCAGCGCGCAGTCCAGCATGCCTTGTCCCAGCGCATGCCGCCGCAACGCCGTCAGCCGCTCCGGCCACGCCGCCGGATACAGTTTCGGGCCGTCGTGCAGCGTATCGAGATACTCGATGATCACCGGCGAATCGTAGACCGCGGAGCCATCCGCCAACTCCAGGGTCGGGATCTTGCCCACCGGGTTCACCTTCATCAGCTCCCAATGCGGCGTGGTGCCCCCGGCCACGGTGCGCACCGTCCGCACCCTGTCCTGCAACCCCATCTCGGCGATCGCGATCATCACTTTCCGCACATAGGGCGACCGGGGCGACCAATGCAGGATCATCGTCTGGGACATGTGCGCACCTTCACGAGGCTTTCGGTTCGCCCTATCCTGCGAACCAAAATGGAAGAGGGACGTTTGCCATGAACTGGATCGAAGTCAACGGCACAAGCCTGCGGTATGAGCTAACCGGCAGCGGACCCAGCACCCTGGTGCTGGTGCACGAGATGGGTGGCACGCTCGATAGCTGGGACCAGGTGCTGCCCGCGCTGAACGTCAGCCGCCAGGTGCTGCGCTATGACACCCGCGGCGCCGGCCTGTCCGAGAAAACCAGCGGCACCGTCACCTGGAATCAGATGGCCGACGATCTCGCGGGCTTGCTCGACAGCCTCGGCATCACCGGCAGGGTCTCATTGGCCGGCATCGCCGTGGGGGCCGCCATCGCCATGCATTTCGCCGTGCGCTATCCGGATCGGGCGGCGGCGCTGGTGTTGCACGGTCCCGCGGTCGGTGTCGG
>Ga0209698_10001085_pt1 | contig 31276 bp, 22 predicted proteins | sample LitLauG_LLR_2012_FD_187203 | JGI IMG/M metagenome (GOLD analysis project Ga0209698, IMG submission 187203) | Freshwater sediment microbial communities from Pennsylvania, USA - Little Laurel Run_MetaG_LLR_2012 (SPAdes) (version 2) | ecosystem: Environmental > Aquatic > Freshwater > Creek >... | reverse complement strand
CTCGAGCTTGTAGTTGTTGGTGACCATGCCGTCGAGGTCGAGCTGGCCCTGGTCGTAGAGCTTGAGGAGGTGGGGGATGTCGTAGCGGATGTTGGCCGAGCCGAAGATGGTGCCGACGATCTGCTTCTCGAGCAGGGTCAGCCAGGTCAGCTGCAGCGTGACGTCGGTCTCGTCCATCGGGTGGATGTTGGTGACCACGACGCGGCCGCCCTTGGCGGTCATCTGCATGATCGACTCCATCAGGCGACCCTCGCCCACGCCCATGGTGCAGATCACCTTGTCGGCGTTCTTGCCCCAGGTGACCTCGTTGACCAGGGCGGTGGCCTCGTCGATGCTCGAGTAGGCGTGGGTGGCGCCGAACTTCAGCGCCATCTCGCGCTTCCACGGCAGGGGGTCGATGGCGAAGATGTGCTCGGCCCCCGCCAGCCGGGCGCCCTGGATGGCGGAGGCGCCGATGCCCCCGATGCCGATGATCACGACGTCGTCGCCCGGACGGACCTCGGCGGCGTACACGGACGAGCCCCAGCCGGTGGTGACCCCGCACCCGACCAGGCAGGCCTTGTCCAGCGGGTAGTGGTCCAGGATCTTGACGCACGAGGCCTTGTTGACCACGGTGTGCTTGGCGAAGGTGCCGAGGCAGACCATGGTCCCGATGTCGCTGCCGTCGGCGGCGTGGTGGCGGTAGGTGCCGTCGATCTGGGTGCCCATCATCAGCATGGCGCCGACGTCACACAGGTTGGAGCGTCCCTTCGCGCACGAGGGGCACTTGCCGCAGGCCGGCACGAAGCCGAACACGACGTGGTCGCCCGGCTTGAGGTCGTCGACCCCGGGGCCGACCTCCTCGACGATGCCGGCGCCCTCGTGGCCGCCGATGATCGGGTAGATGCCGCCGAGGTCGCCGGTGCGCAGGTGCTCGTCCGAGTGGCACATACCCGAGGCCACGATCCGGACGAGCACCTCGTCCGTCTTCGGCGAGTCGAGCGTGATCGTCTCCACCTGCCAGTCCTGCATGTGTCCCCTGAGGACTGCAGCTTGGGTCTCCATCGTTGTTCCCTCCCTCGTCGAGTCCGGCGGTGGGCGTCGTCCGCCTCCGTCGGGGCGCACCGGTGGTCGGTGCCCGCAGGCCGGGCGGCGGGCCGCCCGTGTTGGTGGATCCGATGCTTCCACAGATGACGCCGGTCGGTCGACCGCCCGGAGGCGACCCGCCCCTCCCGGTGCGGTCAGTACGCGGTCGTGGGCCGCCCGAACGCCGGCGGGCGCTTCTCGCGCAGTGCGGCCACGCCCTCGCGGTAGTCCGGCCCGGCCATCATCGGGTCGAGGAGCGCCTCGGCGGCGCGGACCGCCTCGGCAGCGGACTGGTGGAAGGCGTCGTAGACCTGGCGTTTGGAGGCGGCCAGCGACGCCGGCGACACGGTGGTGGCGAGCATCCGGGCGTAGCCGTACACGTGGTCGAGCAGGTCCGGACCGTCCACCACGGCGGTCACGAGGCCCAGGTCGTAGGCCTCGTCGGCGTCGAAGGTCCGGCTGGAGAGGAGGAGGTCGAGCGCCCGTGGCAGTCCGATCAGCTTGGGCAGCAGCCAGGCCAGGCCGAAGGCCGCGGGCAGGCCGAGCTTGCCGTGCGCCGTGGTGAATTTCGCTCCCCGGGCGGCAAACCGCAGGTCGCAGTAGCAGGACAGCGCGAACCCGATGCCGGCGACCGGCCCGTTGAGTGCGGCCAGGACCGGCTTGGGTACCCCGAAGTGGTAGGCGAGCTCGGCGTCGAACTCGGGCCGCACCCCGTAGCCGGGCATGGCGAGGTCGTCGGGCGCGCCCGACTCGTAGGAGCCACGCTCGGCGTGCCCGGCGAGGTCCTCCGACTCGGCACCGGCGCAGAACCCCCGACCGCTGCCGGTGACTACCACCACCCGGACGGCCGGGTCGTCGGAGGCGGTCCGCAGGTGGGCCCGGTACTCGACGTTCATGGTCGCCGTCCACGCGTTGAGGCGTTCCGGGCGGTCCAGCGTGATGGTGGCGATCCCGTCGGCCACGCCGTAGCGGGTCGCCTGGAGGGGGAGCGGCGTCATGGTGCCATCCCGCGGTGGCGACCCGGGCCGGCCGCCAGAGGCGGTCCGGCCACGGGCGCCGTGCCGCTCAGTAGCGGTAGTGCTCGGGCTTGTACGGTCCCTCGACGGGCACGCCGATGTAGTCGGCCTGCTCGTCGGTCAGGGTGGTGAGCCGGACGCCCAGGGCGTCGAGGTGCAGGCGGGCGACCTTCTCGTCGAGGTGCTTCGGGAGCAGGTACACCTGGTTCTGGTACTCGCCGGTGTTGGCGTAGAGCTCCATCTGGGCCATCGTCTGGTTGGTGAACGAGTTGGACATGACGAAGCTCGGGTGGCCGGTGGCGTTGCCCAGGTTGAGCAGCCGGCCCTCGGAGAGGATGATCACGGCCTTGCCGTCGGGGTACACCCACTTGTCGACCTGCGGCTTGATGTTCACCCGCTCGATGTCGGGGGTGGCCATGAGGCCGACCATGTCGATCTCGTTGTCGAAGTGGCCGATGTTGCCCACGATGGCCTGGTGCTTCATCCGGGCGATGTCGCCCGCGGTGATGACGTCCTTGTTGCCCGTGGTGGTGATGAAGATGTCGGCGGTCTCGAGCATGTCGTCGAGCGTGGCCACCTGGTAGCCCTCCATCGCCGCCTGCAGCGCGCAGATCGGGTCGATCTCGGTGACGACCACCCGGGCGCCCTGGCCGCGGAGCGACTCGGCGCAGCCCTTGCCCACGTCGCCGAAGCCGCAGACGACGGCGACCTTGCCGCCCATGAGGACGTCGGTGGCCCGGTTGATCCCGTCGATCAGCGAGTGGCGGCAGCCGTACTTGTTGTCGAACTTGGACTTGGTGACCGCGTCGTTGACGTTGATGGCCGGGAACAGCAGCTCGCCGCTGGCCTGCATCTCCACCAGGCGGTGCACGCCGGTGGTGGTCTCCTCGGAGACGCCCTTGATGCCGTTGGCGATGGAGGTCCACCGGTTGGCGTCCTCGGCCAGGCTGCGGGTCAGCACGGACAGGACGACGGCGAACTCCTCGGAGTCGGCGGTCGACGGGTCCGGTACGACGCCCGCCTTCTCGAACTCGACGCCCTTGTGGACGAGGAGGGTGGCGTCACCACCGTCGTCGAGGATCAGGTTCGGACCCTCGTTGCCCGGCCAGCGCAGGACCTGCTCGGTGCACCACCAGTACTCCTCGAGGGACTCGCCCTTCCAGGCGTAGACCGGGACGCCCCGGGGGTCGTCCGGCGTCCCGTCGGGACCGACGGCGACGGCGGCGGCCGCGTGGTCCTGGGTGGAGAAGATGTTGCAGCTGGCCCAGCGGACCTCGGCGCCGAGGGCGGTCAGGGTCTCGATCAGCACGGCGGTCTGGATGGTCATGTGGAGCGAGCCGGTGATGCGGGCGCCGGCCAGGGGCTGGCTCGGGCCGAACTCGTCGCGCATGGCCATGAGTCCGGGCATCTCGTGCTCGGCCAGGACGATCTCCTTGCGGCCGTACTCGGCCAGGGAGAGGTCGGCGACCTTGAAGTCGGGGGTGCGTGCTTCGCTCGACATGTGGCTCCTTCGTCGTACCGGCCGACACGCTGCGGTGTCCGTCGGTGCGGGCCGTCCGGCCCGTCCGTGTGCGTCCGAGCCCTACCGTCGGCCAGTGGCCCCGGTCCCCGAATCGCTGAGATGATGCTAGTCCACGCACCTGTTTCACCGACCGCCACGGTGGTCGTGGCGGTCCGGTGGGCTCCGGGCCCACCGGGGGATCCCACCGGGACCGGGGTCTCCCGGAACCGGGTGAACGCCCCTGTTACCCTCGGATCGGCGCGTCGACGGGGTCAGGCCCCGACCAGCGGGACGCCGGGGAGAGGGAGAGCAGACATGGCGATGCGGACGATGGTGCGGTCGACGGGGCGGGTGGGAGCCGGACGCCTGCGGCGACCGACGGTGGCGCTGGCCGCGCTGGTGGCCGGCGCCGGGCTCCTGGCATCGTGCAGTTCGTCCTCCTCGTCGAGCACGACGACCGCCGCGCCGTCGGGCAGGGTCCTCCTGGTCGGGACCTACAAGGGCCACACCGGGCAGTACACCTCGATCCAGGCGGCGGTCAACGCGGCCCAGCCCGGCGACTGGGTCCTGGTGGCACCCGGGGACTACCACGAGACCGCGGACAGCACCCCGCTGGCCGCCGATCCGGCCCACGGGGACAGCGCCGGCGTGCTGATCACCAAGGCGAACATGCACCTGCGGGGCATGAGCAGGTCCGGGGTGGTCGTGGACGGCACCAAGGCCGGATCGTCGCAGTGCTCGAGCGCTGCGGCCGACCAGACCTACGGACCGGTCGACCCGACGGGCAAGGCGTACGGCCGCAACGGCATCGTGGTGTGGAAGGCCGACAACGTCAGCATCGACAACCTCACCACCTGCAACTTCCTCGGCGGCTCGGGTGACTCGGGCAACGGGGTCTGGTGGAACGGCGGGGCCGACAGCGCCACGATCGGTCTGCACGGCTACACCGGCAGCTACCTGACGGCCACGTCGACCTACTTCGGGACCAACGACAACGCCGCCACCTACGGGATCTTCTCGCAGGACGCGTCAGGCCCGGCGTCGTGGAACCAGATCTACGGCAGCAACATGAACGACTCCGGCATGTACGTCGGGGCGTGTCAGCAGGTGTGCGGCATCACGATCAACCACGCCTGGATGGAGTACAGCTCGCTCGGCTACTCGGGGACCAACTCCGGCGGTGCCATCGTGATCGAAAACTCCCAGTTCGACAACAACAAGGACGGGTTCGACACCAATACCCAGATCGCCGGCGACCCGCCGGCGCCGCAGAACGGGGCCTGCCCGAACGGCGGGACCAGCCCGATCACCCACACCCACTCGTGCTGGGTCCTGCAGCACAACTACATCCACGACAACAACAACCCGAACGTGCCCGGGGCCGGCTACGCCGGCAACGCACCGGTGGGCACGGGCATGACCCTCTCCGGTGGGCGCAACGACACGGTCATGGACAACACCTTCACCAACAACGGTGCCTGGGGCTTCCTGATGGTGCCGTTCCCCGACTCCAGCACGCCGGAGTACAACCAGTCGTGCAGCGGCACCGGGGGCGTGGAGAACGGGGCGTTCGGGTGCGTGTACGACCCGATGAACAACGCCCTGCTCCACAACACCTTCTCCCACAACGGCTACTTCGGGAACCCGTCCAACGGTGACTTCGGGCAGATCATCCTGAACGCCGGCCAACCGTCGAACTGCTATTCGGGGAACACGGCACCGAACGGCTCGACCCCGGCCAACCTCGAGCAGCTCTACCCGACCTGCGGCGTCACCACCACGGCACCCAACACCGGGGGGCCGCTGCTCGCCCAGGTGCTGTGCGACTTCGGCTCGGCTCCGTGCAGTTCGAACATGGTGTACCCGCAGCGCACCGGGGTGGTCATGCACCCGCTGCCCGCCGGCCTGCCGTCGATGGCCGACCCGTGCTCGGGCGTGCCCGACAATGCGTGGTGCTCGGGCGGCAAGTCCGTCTGAGGCCGTCCGGCCGGGCGGTGCGCCCCGGGACGGGATGACCGCCGACCGTGTAGTTGACCAACTTGGTCAACTTTTGCCAAGATCAGGGCGCGCCGGTGGCCCGAGGGCCCGCGCCCGTGTCGGCCGGAAGGGCCCCACGTCCACACCACCCGTCCATCAGCACAGTGGGACCAGTACGACCAAGGGAGACACGCCATGCCCGAGTGGGGATTCGAGACCCGACAGATCCACGCCGGAGCCGCACCCGACCCGACCACCGGGGCCCGGGCCACGCCGATCTACCAGACGACCAGCTATACGTTCCGGGACACGGCCCACGCCGCCGCCCTGTTCGGCCTGTCCGAGCTGGGCAACATCTACACCCGGATCATGAACCCGACCCAGGCCGTGTTCGAGGAGCGGATCGCCGCCCTCGAGGGCGGGGTGGCGGCACTGGCCGTGGCCAGCGGACAGGCCGCCGAGTCGCTGGCACTGCTGAACCTGGCGGAAAACGGCGGCCACGTCGTGTCGTCGGCCTCGCTCTACGGCGGCACCTACAACCTCTTCCACTACACGCTGCCCAAGCTCGGCGTGGAGGTCACCTTCGTGGACGACCCGGACGACCTCGGCGCGTGGAGGAGCGCCGTGCGGCCCAACACCAAGGCGTTCTACGCCGAGACCCTGGGCAACCCGAAGGGCGACGTCCTCGACTTCGCCGGCGTGTCAGCGATCGCCCACGAGCACCAGGTCCCGTTGGTGATCGACAACACGTTGGCCACCCCCTACCTGTGCAACCCGCTGGCCCACGGCGCCGACATCGTCGTGCACTCGGCCACCAAGTTCATCGGCGGGCACGGCACGTCCATCGGCGGCGTGATCGTCGACGGCGGCACGTTCGACTACGAGGGCAGCGGGAAGTTCCCAGGGTTCACCGAGCCCGACCCGAGCTACCACGGACTCGTGTTCGGCCAGCTGCCCGAGCCGCTGTTCCCGGCCCGGTACGCGTTGAAGATCCGCCTCCAGTACCTGCGGGACCTCGGGCCGGCAATCACCCCCTTCAACTCGTTCCTGTTCCTGCAGGGCGTCGAGACCCTCAGCCTCCGCATGGAGCGGCACGTGCAGAACGCGGCCGCCGTGGCCGCGTGGCTCGAGTCCCGCGACGAGGTGTCGTGGGTCGCCTACCCGGGCCTGGCGTCGAGCCCGTGGCACGAGCGCCAGGAGCGCTACATGCCCAAGGGCGGCGGCGCCATCCTCGCCTTCGGCATCGAAGGCGGCGCCGAGGCCGGCCGGAAGTTCATCGAGGGCCTGGAGCTGTTCAGCCACCTGGCCAACGTGGGCGACGTGCGCAGCCTGGCGATCCACCCGGCCTCGACCACCCACTCGCAGCTGACCGAGGCCGAGCAGGTCTCCACCGGGGTCACCCCCGATCTGGTGCGCCTCTGCATCGGCATCGAGTCCGTGGACGACATCCTGGCCGACCTCGAGCTCGGGTTCGCCGCCGCCAAGGGGGCGTGACGGTCGCTCCCGACGAGCCGCACTGGCGGCCGGGCGCCGAACCGGGCGGACGCCGCTTCGCCCGGCTGCTCGAGGACGACTCCGCACTGGCCCTCGAGGGGGGCGGCGCGCTCCTCGGCCTCGCCGTGGCCTATGAGACCTGGGGCGCCCTCGACGCCGCACGGTCGAACGCCGTGCTGGTGCTGCACGCGCTGACCGGCGACTCCCACGCCACGGGCCCGGCTGGCCCCGGTCACCCGACACCGGGGTGGTGGGAGGAGCTGATCGGCCCCGGCGCGCCCATCGACACCGACCGCTACTTCGTGGTCAGCCCCAATGTGCTGGGCGGGTGCCAGGGCACGACCGGGCCGTCCTCGGTCTCGCCCGACGGGTCCCCCTGGGGATCGCGGTTCCCGCGTCTCACCATCCGCGACCAGGTTGCGGCCGAGGTGCTCCTGGCCGATCACCTGGGCATCGACCGCTGGGCCGGCGTGGTCGGCGGTTCGATGGGCGGCATGCGCGTGCTCGAGTGGTGCGTCGGGCACCCCGGCCGGGTCTCGCGGGCAGCGGTCCTGGCCGTCGGCGCCGCGGCGACCGCCGAACAGGTGGCTCTCTGCTCGATGCAGTGCCGTGCCATCCGGCTGGACCCCGCCCATGCCGGTGGTGACTACTACGGCACCGGCCGCAGCCCGGTGGACGGCATGGCGCTGGCCCGGGGCCTGGGCCAGATCACCTACCGGACCGAGGCCGAATTCGACCAGCGCTTCGGTCGGTCGGCGCAGGGGGACGAGGATCCGCTGGCCGGTGGCCGGTTCGCGGTGGAGTCCTACCTCGGGTACCAGGGCGAGAAGCTGGTGGCGCGCTTCGACCCCAATTCGTACGTGGTGCTGAGCGAGGCCATGAACAGCCATGACGTGGGCCGCGACCGGGGTGGGGTGGCTGCGGCGCTGGCCGGGGTGACCGCCGACGTGCGGGTCGCGGGCATCGACACCGACCGCCTCTACCCGCTGCCGCTCCAGTCGGAACTGGCCGACCTGCTGCCCGGTGGACACCCGCTCACGGTGATCCGCTCCCGGTTCGGCCACGACGGATTCCTGCTCGAGACGGAGCAGGCCGGCGCCTTCGTGACCCGGGCCCTCGGCGACTGAACCGGGCCGGCCGCACCGGGTCGGTCGGCTGCGCACCGACCGTGCCGGTTGGCGTCAGATCGGTGTCTCCGGTCGATGTGAACACCGTTCTGCGGGCAACCACGGGTGCACGTTGGGCACGAAGTGGACCGTCGGGTCGAAAAACCCTGCTTGAACACCCGGTCAGGGCCTAGCCTTGGGATATGTCAGGCCGACGGTGGGGTCGAGCGGACAAGTCGGAGCTACGTGCGAACGTGGCGCTGGAGGAGCCGCCGGACGGGTCCGGGGCGCCTGGCGCGCCCGAACGGTCGACGGAGCAGGACCAGGTACCGGACCTGGGTGCGCACGGGCCGCCGCCACCGAACGTCGGGCCGCTTCCGGTCGGGGTCCCCGGCCTGGAGGACGTCCACCCGGTCCAGCTGCGGGCGGTGCAGGAGTCGCTGCTCGACCCGAGCCTGGTGCTGCGTGCGCAACGACGGCCGGACGGGGTGATCGTGGACTTCGTGTGCGAGGACGCCAACGAGGCGGCCTGCGAGAGCCTGGAGGTCCCCCGCGACGACCTGGTGGGGGCGTTGCTGACCATCACCCTGCCGGGGGAGTTGGGCGCGTTCCTGCTCGACCAGTGCATCCACACCGTGGAGACCGGTGAGCCGCTGGCCTTCGACGACCTGCGGACGCCGGGGGACGGGAGCGGGGACGGCTCCCACTACGACCTGCGGGCGGTGGCCGTCGCCGACCGGGTGTGCTTCACCTGGCGCAACGTGACCGAGCGCCATCGCGACCAGCAGGCGCTGGCCGAGTCGCGCAACCGCTACCGGCTGCTGGCCGAGTTCTCGTCCGACGTGGTGGTCCTGGTGAGTCCCGGAGGCATCGTCGAGTGGGTGTCGCCGTCGGTGCACGAGATGCTCGGGTGGCAGCCGGAGGAGATCATCGGTCGACCCAGCGCCGACTTCGTGGTCCCCGAGGACCACGACCGCCGGGTCGCGGTCCACCGGCACCCTGCGGCGATGCACCCGCCGACCGACGAGGTCCGCTGCCGGCGCGCCGGCGGCGACCACCTCTGGGTCTCGGCACGCATGCGCGAGGTCCACGACGACGAGGGCCGACTGGTCAACGTGGTCGTGTCGATGCGCGACGTGGACAAGCAGGTCCGGGCCCGCCAGGCACTGCTCGAGTCCGAGGAGCGGTACCGCCTGCTGGCCGAGCACGTGTCCGACGTCGTCTACCAGGTGCTCGACGGTCGCATCGTGTGGATCTCCCCGTCGGTCGAGCGGGTCCTGGGGTGGAAGCTCGCCGACGTGATCGGAAGACCGTCCTTCGACCTGATCGCGCCCGAGGACCGGGACCGGGCGGCGGCGGCCCGGGCGAGCGTGGTGGCCGGCAGCCTGCTGGAGGGGTTCGAGTGCCGGTTCCGGACCGCCGACGGCGGCTACCGGTGGATGCTGGCGCACTCCCGGCAGATCGCCTCGGAACAGGGAACCTACGGGCTGGTCGCCGGCCTGCAGGACATCCACGACGGCCATGCCGGGCACATGGCGCTCGCCGCGCTGGCGGCGGTCAACTCCGTCCTGGTCGGCGCCACGGACGAGGCGGAGCTTGTGGACGAGGTCTGTCGTCTGGTGGTGACCGAGGGAGGGTTCGCCGGCGCTGCGTTCCGCGCCACCGGCGACGACGCCGTCCTGTCCCCCGGCGGCGAGACGGTCACCGAGTTCCCGGTGGCCGTGGACGGACGGATCGACGGCACGCTGGTCTTGCGGTCGGCGGAGGCCGACGCCGTGGGCGGCTCGGCCCGGTCCGCGCTGGAGCAGCTGGCCCACCAGACGGGCATGGCGCTGTCGCGCATCCGCACCCGCGAGCGCCTGGTCGAGTCACTCAGCGAACAGCAGCTGCTCAGCACCGCCATCGAGCAGGCCGGCGAGTCGGTGATCGTGACCGACCTGGAGGGCCGTACGGTCTACGCCAACCCGGCCACGGCCACCAGCAGCGGCTACTCCCTGGAGGAGATCGTCGGGTCCGACCACACGCTGTTCGCCAGCGGGCTGCACGGGCCCGAGTTCTTCGAGGACCTGTACGCCACCCTCGGTGTCGGCGAGCCCTGGCGGGGGGTGATCGTCAACCGGACCAAGGACGGCCGGCTCTTCGAGGAGGACACCACGATCACCCCGGTCCGGGGGGACGACGGTGCGGTCACCTCGTACGTGTCGGTCATGCGGAACATCAGCCGCGAGCTGCGGCTGGCCGCGGACCTGGACCGGCTCCGCAGCGACCGCGACTCGGTGGTGCGGACCATGGCCGAGGTGCGGGTGGGGGCGACCATCGAGGCGACCGCGGCCTCGTTGTGCGACGCGGTGAGCCGGATGGAGGACATCGACGTGGCGCGCGTGCTGCTGGTCGAGCCCAACGGCACCGTGGTCCCGTTGGGGATCACCGGTCCGGTCTACCTGGGGTGGAGGGTCGGGGTCCCCCTGTCCTTCGACCACCTGTCCGACCTCCTCGACATGACCCGGATGGGCGCGTGGTGGCTCCCGCTCGAGCCGGCCGTCGACGGGGCCGGCGGCCTGATCGAGCCGGAGCTGACTGCGGAGCTGTGGTCCGCCGGGTTCCGGTCCGCCGGCTTCGCGCCGATCTGGTGGGAGGACCGCATGGTCGGCGTCCTGGCCGTCACCAGCAGCTCGCCCGAGGACGACCAGTGGCTCGACGCCCGCGTGCCGGTCCTGGACGAGCTGGGTTCGTTCGCCGGCCAGGTGCTGGGCGCCCAGGCGGCCCGACGGGCGGAGCGCCGGCTGCATGTCGACGACATCCGCTACCTGGTGGCCGACGAGGCGTTCCACCCGGTGTTCCAGCCGGTCGTGGACCTCGCCACCGGCGACGTCCTCGGACACGAGGCGCTCACCCGCTTCGCATCGGGACGGCGGCCGGACCTGGTCTTCGAGGAGGCCCACGAGGCCGGGCTCGGCGTCGAGCTCGAGACGGCCTGTGCGCTCGCCGCCGCACGGTCGGCAGCCTCGCTGCCCCCGGGGGGGTGGCTGGCCGTCAATTTCTCCCCGGCGTCGGTCATCGCCGGATCGGTGTCCAAGGTGGTGACCGAAGCCGACCGGCCGCTGGTCGTCGAGATCACCGAGCATGTCGAGGTGTCGAGCTACGCGGCCGTGCGGGCCGCCGTCCACCTGTGTCCCGGGGTGCGGATCTCGGTCGACGACGCCGGTGCCGGGTACGCCAGCCTCCGACACATCCTGGAGCTCCAGCCCGACTTCGTGAAGCTGGACATCGGACTGGTCCGCAACATCGACTCGGACCCGGCCCGCCAGGCGCTGGCGGCCGGCCTGCGGCACTACGCCGAGCAGACCGGCACCATCCTGATCGCCGAGGGGGTGGAGACGGTGGCGGAACGAGACGCGTTGGCCCGCCTGCAGATCCCGCTGGCCCAGGGCTTCCTCTACGGCCGCCCGTCCCCGGTGGGCGAGGCGGCCGAACACCCCGGTCAGGGTGCCGTTCCTGGCGAGCCCGCCGGCTGACCGGCCCGGAGCGCCCACCCGGGGACGCCCGGCGCACCCCCTCCGGTAGCCTGGAGTGCGCAGGGCGGTCAGGGACGGGCCAGGGCGGGACCGGACGAGGGCAGATCGATGGGCAGCGTGCAGGTCGAAGAAGGGTGCGGGTTCGCCACGGTGGCCGACGTCCTGACCGACCCCTTCCCCCCGGGGCTCGACCCGGCAACGGTGCGCCTCCCGACGGTGCCCAGGGTCCGGTCGCCCGAGGACGACGCCGACCACCACCGCGCCTACTGGCGGGCCCACGTGTGGGCGACGCTGCGTCGCTACCAGGCGAGCTTCGACGACCCCGCCTGCCCGCCGTCACCGCGCGCCGACTGCGGGCGGGTGGCGGACGAGGCGCGCCGGCTGCTGGCCCGGGCCACCGCCACCCACCCGATCAGTCCGCTCGACTCGGTCTCGTGTCATGCCGCACTGAAGGAGCTGACCGCCGGTGCCGTCGCCCTCGAGCAGACGGTGGCGGCGTTGCGCGGTGCGCCGGACGTGGGCACGGACGGTCGGCCGGTACCGGATCCGGCCCGGCCCACCGACGCGGCCGCCGTCCCGGTCCTGCCGACCGCCTCCGCACCGGATGCTCCGCACCCGGTGGCGCCGCCGGCCGCCACATCCGCGGGCGTGCACGGCCAGGACTTCTTCGCCCCGGCGACGACGGCCCGGGGCTTCGACCTCCGGCTCAGTCTGCGCGGCGCACGCGGGCTCCGTCGGGACCGCGAGCTGGCCGAGGGACGACCTGGTGACGACCCCGCTGCGGCCGTGCCGCCGGCCGACGACCCGGTCGCCGGCCCGACCGTCTAGGTCGGCGCACCCGGCGCACCGCCCGCGGGCCTCAGGGCCGGGCGAACCAGGCGGCCAGCGCGTCGAGGCCCCGGTCCACCCCGACCGCGGGCGCCCACCGCAGCACCCGTCGGGTGTCCGCCTGGTCGAACCAGTGGGCCACCGAGAGCTGGCGGGCGGCGAAGTGGGTGAGCGGCGGCTCGTCCCCCGGCCACAGTCGACCGACCACCCGCCCGGCCAGGGACGCCAGCGGCGCAGGCACCGACCGCACGGCGGGGTCGAGCCCGGCCGCCCGAAGGATCCCCTCCACCAGCTCGGCCAGAGGTCTCGGGTCGCCGCCGGTGACCACCCAGGCCCGGCCCACCGCCTCCTCGCCCGGCTCGGCCCGGTCCAACGCGGCCACCAGGGCGGCGGCGGCGTCGTCCACGTAGGTGGTGTCGACCAGCGCCCGCCCGTGGTCGGGAAGCGCCAGACGCCCCTGCCGGGCCCGGTCGACGATGCGCCCGATCAGCTGGGTGTCCCCCGGACCCCACACCAGGTGGGGGCGGACGACCACGGTCGGCACCGTCGAGTGCCCCAGCACGTACCGCTCGGCCGCCGCCTTGGTGCGGGTGTAGGCGTCGTGCCCCCGGTAGTCGGGCGGCCCGACCCCGGCCCCGACGGCGGGACCGCCGTCGAAGGCGACCGACGGCGACGACACGTGCACCAGCCGCCCGCACCGGGCCGCGGCCGACACCACGTGCTGGGTGCCCACCACGTTGACGGCCCGGGCCTCCGCCCAGCGGGGCCGGGGGGCCACCAGCGCCGCCAGGTGCACCACCGCGTCGTGGCCGGCGGCGGCATCCAGCAGGGCGGCCGCGTCGCGTACGTCGCCCCGGACGTCGACCGCTCCGGTGCCGCTGGCCGACCGCTGGAAGCAGGTCACTGCGTCGCCACGGTCCAGGAGTCGACCGGCCACGGCCTGCCCGAGCAGACTGGACCCCCCGGTGACCAGGACCCTCACCGGGGGACTCCCGTGCCGGTCATCGTCCGGCGAGGAATCCGCCGACCTCGGCCGCCAGCGCCGTGCGGTCCACCTTCGACTGGTGGCGGCGGTCGACGGGCAGCGGGCCCACCAGCACGGCGGCCACCGGGTGCGGCCCGGCCCCACGCACGGCGCGGCGCAACTCGGCGTCTGCCACCCGCAGCCGCCCGGCGCCCTCGACCACCAGGCACACGACCTGCCCGCCGGACGGTCCGACCCCCACGGCGGCGACCTGGCGGCCGGTGACCCCGGCCACCGGACCCTCCACGGCCACACTGGCCACCGGTCCCGACGCCGTGTCGATGACGTGGCGGCGCCGCCCGAGGTGGATGACCAGTCCGTCCTCGAGGTAGCCGACGTCGCCGGTGCGGTGGAACCGCACCCCGTCGCGCACCGTCCAGGTGTCGGCGTCGGCCGACCACGCCGCCTCGTACCCGTCGAACATCCAGGGTGCGTGGACGAGGAGCTCGCCCCACCGGTCGCCACCGTCCAGGTCGGCTCCCGGCTCGTCGAGCGGCGCCACCCGGACGGTGGCGCCGTGGACCGGGCGCCCGGTGGAGCTCCCGCCCAGGCGTCCGGTCCGGTCCGGCTCGGTCCCGTCGGTGACCGGCAGGCACTCGGTCATGCCCCACGGGGCCCGCACGTCCGCACCGGTGACCGCCCGTACGCCGGACACCAGGTCGGCCGGTATGGGCGCACCGGCCAGCATCACCAGGTCGAGGGGGGCGCGGCGGCCACCGGCGGAGGCCACCACGGCACGGGCCGAGGCGGGGGAGAGCCACGCCGTGGTAACCCGTGCCTCACCCAGGGCGGCCTGCAGCTGGTCGAAACCCAGTGTCGACGGCTCGTCGACGGCGACGTCGGGGCGGACGCAGGTCATCCGCAGCGACGGTGCGAGGAGGAGGAACGGGGCGAACGACGTGGTGAACGCATCGCCGGGGTGCATGGCGAAGGCGGCACCGACCACGTCCCGCTGGGCGGCCAGTGCGCCGTGGGTGTAGCGCACCGCCTTGGCCGGCCCGGTCGCCCCCGAGGTGTGCACGATTGCGGCCACGTCCTCCGGTCCGAACCGGTGGGCGGGAAAGGCCGAGGTGGGTGCGCTGGCGGGCGCCAGGGCCACCGCCCCCGGGAACCGCCCGAAGCAGGCCCTGCGGGCCCCCGGTGCGACGCGCAAGGCGGCGCCCACGGCCAGCGTGGCCGGGGTGCCGACGAGCCACACCGGTGCCGCCGCACGGACCACGCGGGCCATGGTCGCCAGGCCGGCCGACGCCTCGGCCACCACCGGCACGCCACCCACCTTCCACACGGCGGCCGCCGCCACCAGCAGCTCGGCCCCGGGTGGGACCAGCATCGACACCCGGTCACCCGGGAGGAGTCCGGCGGCCCGCAGCGCATGGGCGGCGACCGAGGAGCGGTGCTCGAGTTCGAGCCAGGTCAACCTGCCGTCGGGCCCCACGTACACGGGGGCGTCGTCGTCGGCCCGTTCGCCCGCCGAGTCGAGGACGGACACGAACGGCGCCGCTCCCTGCGGTCCGTCGGCGGTGCCGACCACGGCGGGGTCCGGATGGCGGAGCCGGTCCAGCCACCGGGCCACCACCGGCCCGACCGGTGCGTCCAGCGTGACCACGTGGGCGGCGTCGGCGAACCGCTCGACGTCGGCCTGGGGAGCCCGTGCCCGCAGGTCGGCCAGGAACCGGTCGTGGAACACCGGGTCGCGCCCGCCCCACAGGAGCAGGGTCGGGCGCCGGTGCTGGGCCAGCACGGACGCACACGCCGCCAGGGCGTCGGAGGACGGGTCGGTCGGCCCGACCGGGATGTCGGCCACGAAGTCGCGTACCGCCTCGCGCCGGTCGGCGGACCGGTAGGGGGCCCGCAGGGCACGCCGGTGGCTGCGGCCGGTCATGCGGGCCGTGCCCTCGACGAAGGCCGGCGTCCGTCGACAGGCCAGGTCGACCAGGCTGCGTGCGGCGGCGATCAGCGGGGGGACGGCGACCCCGTCCGGTTTGGCCACCGCAGTGTTGGCCAGCACCAGCGCCTCGACGCCGAGCGAGCCGGAGGCGCCCACGGCCACGGGGCCACCCCAGTCGTGGGCGGCCAGTACGAGCGGGCCGTCCACCTCCTGGTTGCAGAAGGCGACGAGTTCGGCCACCCGTTCGGCCAGTCGCCGGGGCCGACCCCGCTCCGACCAGCCCATCCCGGTCTGGTCGACGGCGATCACCCGCCAGTCGGGTGCCAGCGTGGTCAGCAGGTCGCGCCAGATGTAGCCCCATGACGGGTTGCCGTGCACGCACACCACGGTGCCGGCCGGTCCGGGACCGGTGTCGAGCACGTGCCAGTCGACCGGTCGCCCGTCGGCGCCGTCGACGGTGACCCGGCGCGACCACGAGGGGTCGAGCCCCCACGACGTCAGCTGTCGGGCCGTCGGCGTCAGGGGCGGGCCCGGCGTGCCGGCGCCCGGCTGGCTCGGGGGCACGGCGGCTACCAGGTCAGCTCGGCGGCCGCACAGTTCAGACCCGAGCCGATGCCCATCAGCAGCACCCGTTCACCCGCACCGATCCGGTCGGCCACCGTCGACAACGTGTACGGCACCGCCGCCGGCCCCATGTTGCCGAAGCCGGGGTAGGTGAGCGGCACCAGGTCCATGTCGACGCCGAGCAGCTCGCACAGCTTGCGGGTGTGGACGGCGGACACCTGGTGCATGACGTAGCGGTCGCAGTGCGCCCAGTCCCAGCCGGCCTCGACCGAGGCCTCGAACGCATCCTTGGCCAGCGCCAGACCGTTCTCGAGCAGGGCGGCCGTGTCGGTGCGCATGGTGTCGAGGTCGCCCACGCACAGGTCGTGGTTGACGGTGGCGGCGCGGGAGATCCCCCCGACAAACCGGTGGCTCCCCTCGCGGGGCCCGCCCATCACCATGGCGGCCGCACCCGAGCCGAGGGTCAGCGAGGCGAACTGGTCGAACACGTCCATGGCCGTGGCCTCGGGCGACCGCAGACGCTCGATGGTGGCGAGCTGGGTGTGCCGGCTGCCCTCGCCGTCGACGATGAGGACGGTACGGGCCTGGCCGGTCTCGATGGCCATGGCCCCCACCTGCATGGCGTTGACGAACCCGAGGCAGGCGTTGCCCAGGTCGAAATTCACGCACTCGGGGCCGAGGCCGAGTCGGAAGTGCACCGCGCAGGCGACGCTCGGCTCGAGGTGGTGCTTGCACACCGACGTCGAGATCAGCAGGTCCACCTCGCCCGGGGCGACGTCCGCCAACTCGAGGGCCCGGGTGCCGGCCTTGGCCGCGGCCTCGTCGAAGGACACCTCCTCGGGCCACCACCGGCGCTCGACGATGCCGGCCACCGACTCCAGCAGGCCCGGGCGGATGCCGCAGCGCTCGAAGGTCTCGGCCAGCTGCTCGTCGATCCAGGCGGAGGTGACCACCTCGGGTGCCTCGGCGTGCGACACGCTCCAGATGGACGAGCGCTGGTATTCAATCCGAGGACTCACCGTCACAGGTTACGACCTCCGGGGGACGTCCAGGACCCGGCCCGCGGACCCACGGCGCCGGGGGCCCGGGGCTATAGTCCGGCGAGTGCCCAGCGCCTGTGCCATCGCCCGGCCCCGGCAGTGGTGACCGCACCCCGGCGTCGTCCGACCGCGGCCCCGCCAGGCGACCCGCGAGCGCTGCCGTCGCGGGTCGGGTGACGATGGCGGAGCCGCCCGGGTCGACCCCGACGCTGCCCATGGACCCCGCGACGCTCGACGTCAGCATCGTGGTGCCCTACTACAACCCCGGCCCGGCGCTGCGGGCCACCATCGACGACACCGTGGCCGTACTGGCCGAGTCGGGCGTGACCTTCGAGGTCATCACCGTGTCCGACGGGTCCACCGACGGCAGCGAGGCGACGCTCGAGGGACTGCCCGAGGACCTGGTCCGGCCGGTCATCCTGGAACGGAACCAGGGCAAGGGGCAGGCGCTGCAGGTCGGCCTGGCGATGGGACGGGGCCGCTACCTCGGGTTCCTCGACGCCGACGGCGACATCTCGCCCGAGCTGCTGTCGCCGTTCGTGTCGCTGATGCGCCTCTACGAGCCGGACGTGATCCTCGGGAGCAAGCGGCACCCGATGTCCGAAGTCCACTACCCCTGGGTCCGCCGGACCTACTCGTGGGGGTACCAGCAGCTCATCCGGTCGCTCTTCCACCTCGAGGTGCGCGACACCCAGGTGGGCATCAAGCTGATCAAGCGCGAGGTGATCGAGGCGACCCTCCCCCTGCTCGTCGAGAGCCGGTTCGCGTTCGACCTCGAACTGCTGGTCGTCGCCCGCCAGCTCGGATTCGACAAGGTGTTCGAGGCGCCGGTGCGGATCGAGCACCACTTCTCCAGCACGATCTCCCCCCGGGCGGTCGTGGGCATGCTGGTGGACACGCTGGGGATCTTCGTGCGCCTCCGCCTCATGCACTTCTACGACCAGCGGCGCATCCAGCCGCTCGGTCCGCTCGCCTCCGGCCGGGGGTCGTCGGCACACCCGGCCACCGAGCGACGCCCGGGCGCCACGCGCCCACGGACCTGACCGCGGCCGGCGGCACCGGGGTGGACGCCGGGGTCGCCGTACCGGAGGTCCCGGCCGGGGCGGTGGACGCGGACCGGCCGCGGCCGCACCGGCGGCTCCGGACGATCGGCGTGGCGGTCGCCGGGCTCCAGGCGCTCGGGCTCCTGATGGTGAGCGCACACCTGTACGCGCACTTCGACCTGACTACCGACTTCGCCATCTTCAACCAGGCCTGGACCCTGATCGCCCACGGGCACCTGGACCCGTATTCGACGCTCAACCCCTACAACTACCCCCACTACGGGTACCCGTTCTGGAGCGACCACTTCGAGCTGATCATGTGGCCGATGGCACTCCTGTGGTTCCTCTACCCGCACAGCATCGACCTGCTGGTGGTCCAGGACCTGGCCACGGCCGGGTGCACCCTGGTCGCCTACCTGTTCGTGGTCGACATCGTGGCCGACCAGCAGGCGAGGACCCGACGGCTCGACCACGCCGTCGTCGGGACGTGGAAGCCGGGCGATCTGGCGGCGGTGGGCGCGCTGGTGGTCCTGGTGGTGAACCCGTGGGTCTACTGGGCCGCCACCTTCGACTTCCACCTCGAGGCGGTGGCGACGCTGTTCCTACTGCTGGCCGCACGGGACCTGTGGACCGGCCGCCGGCGACGGGCCATCTGGTGGATCGTCGGCGTGCTGCTGTGCGGGAACGTCGCCGCCACCTACCTGGCCGGACTCGGGATCGGCCTGGTCATCGCCCGCCGGGACCTGCGCTGGACCGGCGCCGGACTGGTGGGCCTGGGAATCGCCTGGTCGCTCGGGGTCACCGCGGTGGGTGGCGGGGTCGGGACGATCATCGGCGGGAACTACGGCTACCTGGCCGGACCGAACGCCGGACCCGACCCGAGCATCGTCGCCATCGGCACCGGGGCCCTGCTCCACCCCACCCGGCCCTGGCGGATGATCCAGGGGCGCTGGCTGTGGACCTACCGGATGCTGGCGTCGTCAGGTCTGGTGGGGGTGGTCAGCGGGCTCGGGTTCGGCATCGCCGCCGTGGTGCTCGGCGCCAACACCCTGAACGCGGCCGCCGTGTTCTCGGGACCGATCTCGTCCTTCCAGGCGCTCCCGGTGTACTTCTTCGTCCTGGTGGGCTCGGTCGCGGTACTCCTGTGGCTGTACCGGTCCTCCCGGGCCGTGGTGCGATGGACGGTGCTGGCCGTGGCGGCGGCGATCCTCGTCCAGGCACTGGTGCTGTCCGCGGTCTGGGTCCCCCGGGCCCGCACCGAGTTCTTCGTGGTCGGCGGTGCCGCGGCGTCGCGGCTGGCCACCGTGCAGGCGGGGATCCCGGCCGGTGCCGAGGTGATCGCGTCCCAGGGCGTCGTCGGTCGGTTCGCCAACCGGGTGTCGATCTACCCGTTCCTGGACCTCGGGGACGGGGGACAGACCATCCCGGTCGACGCCTCCACCGTCGTCTTCGTGCTCACCACGTCGGGTATCGAGTACGCCACCCCGACGGGCACGCGGGCGGCGGTCGACTACCTCGTCCACCACGGGGCGCACCTGGTCAGCCGGGGCGCCGGCGTGTACGAACTGGTGTGGCACCCGACCCCGGGCACCCGCTGGCTGATCATCCCGCCCGCCTCGGCCTCCTGACCGCACGGCACCGCCAGCGGACCGGCGGGTCGGGCGGTCAGCGCCGACGGACGGCGAGCGCTCCGCCGACCGGAGCCGACGGGTGGTCCATCAGCGGGCCCGATACCCGGTCGATGGCGTCGAGGTCGAGGGCCTCGGGAGGCTGGGGGAAGCTGATGACGTAGCCCTGGGCCACGTCGCACCCGGCGGTGGCCAGGAACCCGAAGTGGTCCTGGCGCTCGACCCCTTCGGCCACCACCCGCAGGCCGAGCGAGTGGCCGAGCTCGATCGAGGAGCGGACGATGGTCTCGTCCCGGCCGGCGGTGCCGTCGAGGCTGAGCCTGCCGATGAACATGCGGTCGATCTTGAGCTCGCCCACGGCGAGCTCGCTCAGGTAGGCGAGGGACGAGAATCCGGTGCCGAAGTCGTCGATGGAGACCAGGAGCCCGGCATCGGACAGCTGCTGGATGACCTCCTTCGACCGCGCCAGGTCCGCCATCACCATCGACTCGGTGATCTCGAGGACCAGGGCCGAGGTCGGCAGCCCCGCCGCCGCCAGCAGACCGGTGATCTGGGCCGGCAGTCCGGTGTCGAGCAGGTTGGTGGTCGACAGGTTGACCGCCACCGACACCGGGTGGCCCTGGGCGTGCCACTCGGCGCACTGGGCCACGGCGCGCTCCAGCACGAACGTGGTGAGCACGCCCATCAGCCCGCCGTCCTCGGCGATGGGTAGGAACTGGTCGGGTGGGATGAGCCCGAGCGTGGGATGGGGCCACCGGAGGAGGGCCTCGATGGTGGCGATGCGGCCGGTGCGCAGATCGACCTGGGGCTGGTAGTGGAGGGTGAGGCCGTCCGAGGTCAGCGCGGTGCGCAGGTCGCCCAGCAGCTGCAGCCGGTCGGCGCCGTCGTCGAGGGCCGGCTCGTAGACGTCGAAGTCGCAGCGGGTGGTCTTGGCCCGGTACATGGCGACGTCGGCACAGCGCACCAGCTCGATGGCGTCGGCGGCGTGCTCGGGCACGAGGCCGATGCCGATGCTGGCGCCGACGTGGAGGCTGGTGTGGTCCAGGACGAACGGCTCGGCCATGGCCTCGGTGATCCGACGGGCGACCGTGGTGGCGAACTCCACGTCGGCACCGGTGAGCAGCACGGCGAACTCGTCGCCGCCGAGGCGGGCGACCACGTCGTCGGCCCGGGTGACGTCGGCGATGCGCGGGCCGATCTGGCGGAGCAGCCAGTCGCCGGTCGGGTGGCCGAAGGTGTCGTTGATCTCCTTGAAGTGGTCCAGGTCGATCATGAGCAGGGCGATCCGGTGGTCCGGACCGTCGGAGTCGCCGTGGTCGGCGAAGTGCCGGTCGAGGGCGGCGGTCATCTGGCGGCGGTTGCTGAGGCCGGTGAGCTCGTCCGTCCATGCCTGGAGGTACACCGTGCGGGTCAGCACGCCGAGTTCGCGTCGGGCCAGCACGGTGCGCACGCCGACGGCGCCCAGGGTGGCGATGGTCAGGCCCACGGCCACCCGGCTGACGTGGGACCAGTTGCCGGCGACCAGGATCCCGAGCGACGCGGCGGCAGCCACGCCGGGTAGCGCCAGGCTGGGCTGGGCCGCGTGCTCGTCGGGGCGGGAGGTGCCCACCGGCAGCCAGACGGTGACCGACAGCAGGAACAGTGCGACCACCCAGGTGGCGTCCAGAAGGGTGCCGGCCTGGTAGGAGCCACTCGCCGACTGGAACAGGTAGACGGTGTCGCCCACCGCCATGACCAGGCACCCCGTGACCAGGACGACCAGGCGCCGTGGCCATCCGGGCACGATCACCAGTGCGCCCACGGCCAGGGTCAGGAGCAGGAGGTCGCCGATCGGGTAGGCCAGGTCGACCGCCACGGCGGCGGACGACCCGGTGGCCGACCCCAGGATCGGGTCGATGACGAATGCGGCGCACAGCGCGGCGGCGCCGAGCCCGGCGATCAGCCCGTCGAGCCAGGAGCTGGCCTGGAACCGGCGGACCTCGCTGCGGATGATCAGCATGACGGCCAGGTAGGCGAGCGGGTAGATCAGCAGGTAGAAGCCGTCGGCCACCGACGGGGTGGACGGGACGGCGCCGCCCCGGGACTCGACGGTCCAGGCCAGGTCGCCGAGCGCCCAGGCCAGGAGCCCGAGGCCGAGGGCCAGGGCGACACCCCGGCCCGGGCGGGCGACGCGGGCCCGGACCAGGCAGAGCACGGCGACCGCCAGTTCGAAGGCGTCGACGCCCCAGCCGTCGAGCGCGTTCCACGTCCGTCCGTCGGGCCGGACGACCAGCGAGACCGCGTAGGCGGCGGCCAGCGCGCCCGCGACGGCGTAGGTGACGACGACGAACCGGGAGGTCCGGCGTCGCATCGGTCCGACCGCCTGGTGGGGCAGTGCGCCAGTAGTGTCCACGCCGGATACATCGGCCGGTTCCCGAGGTAGCTGAAGTGCCGGGGACCTGCAGCTGCGCCTGGCCGCAGGGTCCGGGAACCGCCGCCCGGTCGGGGTGCCGTGCGACGCGCCCCGCTGCGTTTGCCATGATGGTGCCGAAGCCGTCCCTACGAGCACAGGTGGTCACCGTGGCCCAGCCGTTCCGAGGCAAGATCGCAGTCGACATCCGGGACTCGGTGCCCGACTGGACGCCCTACCTGGCGCCGAAGGCACCGGAGGGTGCGCCCAACGTGCTCATCATCGCCTGGGACGACCTGGGCTACGCCACCATGGACAGCTTCGGCGGCCCGGTGCAGTGTCCGAACATGGCCCGCATCGCCGAGCGGGGCGTGAAGCTCGCCAACTTCCATACCACCGCCCTGTGCTCGCCGACCCGGGCGTCCCTGCTCACCGGGCGCAACGCCACCTCCAACGGCATGGCCACCATCGCCGAGTTCGCGTCGGGGTTCCCGGGGATCTCGACCCGGATCCCGTTCGAGAACGGATTCATCTCCGAGGTGCTGGCCGGCCAGGGGTACAACACGTACTGCGTCGGCAAATGGCACCTCACCCCCGGCGAGGAGTGCAACCTGGCCGCCTACAAGGGCCGGTGGCCGCTCGGTCGGGGCTTCGAGCGCTTCTACGGCTGGCTCGGCGGGGAGACCAACTCGTACTACCCCGACCTGGTCCACGACAACCACCCGGTCGAACCGCCCGGCCGTCCCGAGGACGGCTACCACCTGGCCGACGACATGGCCGACCGGGCGGTCTCGTTCATCCGTGACGCCAAGACCATCGATCCGGACAAGCCGTTCTTCATGTACCTGGCTCCGCAGGCGGGGCACGCCCCGCACCTGGTCCCCCTGGAGTGGGCCGACCGGTACAGGGGCGTGTTCGACGAGGGCTACGAGGCCATCCGGGCCGGCATCCTGGCCCGCCAGATCGAACTCGGGCTGCTCCCCGAGGGCACCGAGCTCAGCCCCATCAACCCGCACGGCGAGCCGGGTCGGACCGGGCCCGACGGCCAGGCCTGGCCCCAGCTCGACACGGTCCGGCCGTGGGACAGCCTCACCGCCGACGAACAGCGGCTGTTCGTCCGGATGGCCGAGGTGTTCGCCGGCTACATCTCCTACAACGACGACCGCCTCGGACGGGTCCTCGACTACCTGGAGGAGTCGGGCGAGATCGACAACACGCTGATCATCGTGGTGTCCGACAACGGGGCCAGCGGCGAAGGCGGACCCAACGGCAGCTTCAACGAGTGGCGGTTCTTCAACGGGGTGCCGGACACCACGGCGACCACTCTGCCCCACATCGACCAGCTGGGGACGCCGGCGTCGAACAACCACTACAACACCGGGTGGGCGTGGGCCATGGATACGCCCTTCCCCTACTGGAAGCGGTGGGCCGGGGCCGAGGGCGGCGTGGCCGACATGTGCCTGGTGTCGTGGCCGGCGAAGATCCCGGCGTCGACCGAGCCGCGCCAGCAGTACGTGCACGCGGTCGACGTCGTCCCGACCGTCTACGACCTCCTCGGCATCGAACCGCCGGAGACGATCAACGGCTACCTGCAGAGCCCGATCGAAGGGGAGAGCTTTGCCGCCGCACTGACGGACACGACCGTGCCGGGCAAGCGGACGCAGTTCTACACGATGCTCGGCCAGCGCTCGATCTACCACGACGGCTGGCTGGGCTCGACGGTGCACCCGCCGCTGTCGAGCTGGGGCAACTTCGCCAAGGACGAGTGGGAGCTCTTCCACCTGGAGACCGACCGGTCGCAGTCCACCAACGTGGCCGCCGACCACCCGGACAAGGTGGCGGAGCTGCAGAGCCTGTGGTTCTACTACGCCGGCATCTACAACGGCCTGCCCCTGGACGACCGCAGCGCCCTCGAGCAGGTCCTGTCCGAACGTCCCCGGGGCGCGCCGGCCCGCGACCGGTACGTCTTCTACCCGGACACCACCGACGTCCCCGAGTCGGCCGGACCGGCGATCAACGGACGGTCGTACACCATCGCCGCCGGGGTCCGGATCGACAGCGCCGACGTCGAGGGCGTGGTGTGGGCGGCCGGCGGGGTGCCGGGCGGGCACAGCCTCTACGTCAAGGACGGGACGCTGCGCTACACCTTCAACTGGGTCGGCACCGTGCTGCAGGACGTCGTCGGCGACACACCGCTCACTCCCGGCAGCCATGTGCTGGCCGCGCAGTTCGCGGCCGCCGGGCCGAGTTCGGATCCGGACCTGCCGGGGACGGAGGGGACGCTGACCCTGTTCGTCGACGACCACCAGGTCGGGCAGGAGACCATCGTCACGCAACCCGGCTACTTCTGCCTGACCGGCGACGGCATCTGCGTCGGACGGGACAGTGCGTCAGCCGTCTCCCCCGAGTACCGGGCGCCGTTCCGCTTCACCGGTGGCTCCATCGACCGGGTGGTGGTCGACCTGTCCGGCGAGGGGTACGTGGACCACGAGGCGGCCGTCCGGGCCTGGTTCAGCATCGACTGAGCAGGGCCCGGCCCCGATGGCCGGGACCTACCGGAGCAGACGCGACAGGCGCCGGTCGGCGAGCACCTTGCCACGGGTCTGGCAGGCGGCGCAGTAGACGATCTCGTGCGACTCGTAGGAGACCCGCAGGAGTGCCGCACCGCACCGCGGGCACGGCTGGCCGACCCGGTTGTGGACGGCGAAGCGGAGGCCGAGCTTGGGCTCGGACAGCCCACCGGTCCGGGTGCGCTCCTGGGCCAGACCCTCGTCGAGTACCTGGCCGACAGCGGCGACCAGGTCGTCCCGTTGCTCCGGGGTCAGGGAGCGGAGCGGGGCGAACGGCGAGATGCCGACCCGGTTGAGGACGTCGTCGGTGTAGCCGCGGCCGAGTCCGGCGACCGTGTGCTGGTCCCGCAGCACGGTGTGGATCCGTCGGGTGGAGTCGGCGGTGCGGAGGAACTCGGCGAAGGCCGGGTCGTCCGGTTCGGGCCCGAGCGATGCCAGCGGACCGTCGTCGCCGGAGCCGAGCACCCACCATGCCGCCTTGCGCTGGGTGCCATGCTCGCGGACCAGGACCGCCGCTCGGTCGTCGAACCGGAACCGCACGACGGCACCCCGGGGCCGGGTGGCCTTGCCTGGTGTCTCGAGGTCGAGCCGGCCGGCCTGGGACAGGTGGACCAGGATCCGTCGGCCGGCGTCGAAGGTGAGCACGAGGTACTTGCCCCGTCGGCCGACGCCCAGGAGGCCGCCGCCGACCAGCTCGTCGGGTGACGGCGACACGGTCTTCAGTGCGGTGAACCCGAGTGGCTCGACCCCGTCGAGGGCGGAGCCGGTCAGGGCGGCGTCGAGGCGTTCGGCGAGCGCCTGCATCTCGGGCAGTTCAGGCATGGTCGGCTCCCGGGTCCCGGTCGTCGTGTGGTCTCCGAAGTATGGCGCGGCTGGACCCCCGGAGCTGGTCCGGGCCGCCGGGCGATCCGGTACGCGGAGCGAGGAGGGCGGCCCCTCGTGAGAGGCCCGGCCGACGCCCTGCCACCTTCGAGAGAGGGGCACGGGTCGTGCGCAATTGCCAGCTGCCAGAGTGGTGGATGGGCCATCGTGTGGACGGCGCTCGGCGGATGGTGCCCGACGGATGGTCTGGCGGGACGCCTGACGGATGTGCACCGCAGCCCCGACGATCGGCTCGCCCCGCTCGGACCACTCGTTCGTCCTCGCTGCATCCACGCACACAGGGGTTCGGTGTCCCGCTCCGCTCGGAACGTGCGGTCGCCTTCGACCACGTTGGGTCGACGGGTGTCCGCGGGATGGCGAGCCGCTCCTCGTCGCCCATCCGTCAGGTGATGGCCGGGTCAGTGATCACGGCCTGTTCGGTAGGTCGGTGCGCAGCCAGGTGTTCGCAGGTGCCGCGGCCAGAGCCGAGTGTGCGTGCGACGTCCCATCGTCGAACGACGAAGTCGTTGGACTCCGCGTCCACGTGGGCCGGTCGAGCCCGCCGTTCGGTCCTTGGTGGCAGCCGTCGAGGCTGATGAAGCTGAATCATGCGACCGTGCGCACTGGGTGATCCTCCTGGATGAACGAATCACTCGACCCGGCGATCGAGTGCACCGGTGGAAGTAGATCAGGCTTCGGGTCAGACTGGGTGCCCGCACGAGGAGAAGGGGGGCGTCGATGCGGCTGGTGCTGCACAGCTTCATGAGCCTCGATGGAGTCGTGCAGGCTCCCGGGGACCCCGGCGAAGACGTTGACGGCGGATTCGCGTTCGGCGGCTGGACAGCGACCTTTGCCGATCCAGACTTCGGTGAGACCATGGTCAGGTGGGTCTCCGGAGCCGACGCGTTCTTGCTGGGACGACGCACCTACGAGATCTTTGCGGGCTACTGGCCCACGATCACCGACACCGCCCACCCGATCGCCACACCGCTGAATGCGCTTCCCAAGTACGTCGCGACGCGGACGGCAGGAGACCTGGCCTGGGAGGGCACTCGTCGCCTCGGCGACAACGTCGTCGATGAGATCCGGGCGCTGAAGCGCGCTCCGGGGCGCGAGCTGCAGGTTCACGGAAGTGGCGAGCTCGCGCAACTTCTCATGCGGGAGGATCTCGTCGACGAGTACCGACTCCTCACGTTCCCCGTTCACCTGGGAGCGGGCAAGCGGTTGTTCCGTGACGCGTTGCCAGCCGGAGCGCTGAGGAACCTTGGCAGCCACACGACGGACACGGGTGTCATCGTCGCGACCTATGTGCCCAACGGCGCAGTGGTGTGCGGATCCGTTCCCGACGGCGATGACCCGACGGAGCAATTCGCCCGGTAGCCGCGGCCACGTCTGCAGCCCGTTCCATGCTTCTCCACGATGGCGTCGATGATCGGGAATCGGTGGGTCCGGCAGGATGCACGTGCAAGCCACCAGAGAGGGAAGCGAGGAACGCGATGTCCGACAAACTGAGAACCTGCCTCTGGTTCGACCACGGCGAGGCGCGTCATGCAGCCGAGTTCTATGCGACGACGTTCCCGGACAGCCACGTAGAGGCGATCAACCTTGCCGCCTCGGATTTCCCCGGCGGATCGGCCGGAGACGAGCTGACCGTCGAGTTCACGGTGCTGGGCCGGTCATGTGTGGGTCTCAACGGTGGACCAATCTTCGTCCCGAACGAGGCGGTCAGTTTCATGGTGCTGACCGAGGACCAGGCGGAGACCGACCGGTATTGGGACGCGATCGTCGGGCACGGCGGGGAGGAGAGCGCGTGTGGATGGTGCCGGGATCGGTGGGGCTTCTCCTGGCAGATCACGCCCCGAGCCCTGCTGGACGCCATGACGAGCTCGGACCGAGGCGCGGCAAAGCGGGCGATGGACGCAATGATGTCGATGACGAAGATCGACATTGCCGCGATCGAGTCCGCGTTCCGCGCGTCGACGCTGCGCACTCCGTGATGAAGCACACCACCGACTCCCGACAGGAGTGTCGGTCGAGGCTGTGATTCACAAGGTGGTCGGAACGTTGCGGGGAACCAGGTCACCGTGATGCTGACCGCAGGGGTCAGACCGGCGATCTTCGAACACTGCACCGTCGGAGAGCACCGGCGCGACTCGTGATCACGGGTGAGCATTCGGCGGGGTGCGCAGTTTGCACATCGCCCCGGAGGTGTCCGACACCGTCGCCACCCGACCATACGGGGTGTCCTGTGGGCCGTCGATCAGGGTTCCACCGAGTGCGTGAACGATGGCGACGGAGGAATCGACGTCCACGACGTCCCAGTAGATCGACCAGTGCGACGGCACGCCCTCGGGCAGGAAGGACGAGGCGTCCATGACTCCGGCCAGCTGGTCGTTGGTCGACGGATCGCGGAGTGTCGAATACCGGAATTCATCGCTGTCGCCCTCCACCTCGGTGCGCCAGGAGAAGACGGAACCGTAGAAGTCGAGGGCGGTGGCGTACCCGCGCGTCATGAGCTCGAACCAGCTCGGCGCGCCAGGTTCATCCTTCGCGGAGAAGCCGGGGAACGTCCCGGGCTGCCATGCACCCAGATGGGCTCCCGTCGGATCGAGGAACGCCGCGTTCCATCCGAGATCGGCGACCGGGACCGGCGGCGTGAGCGTCTCGCCACCGAGCTCGGCGATCTCCGTCGTGGCGGCGGCGATGTTGTCGGTCGACAGGTAGATCTTCCATGAGTTGTCGGCCCTGATGTCACCCATGTCACCCATTGCCCCCGCGATCGGAGCGCCATGCAGATTGAACATGACGTAGCCCCCGAACTCGTCGCTGGGTTCCTGTGCCTCCCATCCGAAGAGCCGGGAGTAGAAGTTGCGGCTCCCTTCGACGTCCGAAGTCCACAGGTCAGCCCAACAGGGAGCACCGATCGGGAACGTCTCGATTTGTGGCACGTGGACTCCTCGGGCTCGAAGTTGACGGTGCGTTCGGCACATCGTATGACGATCTCCGTTGGTGGACTCAGCGGCGAAGACGCAAGGCGCGGTCAGCGGCGCTCCGATCGAACCTCCGGGAGATCAGGTGCCCGGCGGGTTACCGTTCTCCTCGGAGCTTCCGTTCGAAGCGGAGAAATGTCGAGTTCGGAACCGTCCTCGAACGCTGACGCAGATCCACGCGCTGACCCTCCTCGGTGAGGATCGATTCGGCGACTGAGCCTGTTCAGGCGGGAGCGGCCTTCGTCGAGAGGTGTTGACCATGCCGAAGTTCGTCACGATCGGCTACGGAGATCAGGACGGCTACGACCGGACGGAGGATGACGTCAAGGCTCGCGCACACGAGCACGACGTCCGGCTCGCCAGCATGGGCGCGGTGATCGGAATCGCCGGCTCACCTGTCCACGTGCGCAACGCCGGGGGCCGAGGCGTCGAGACGCTGCCTGGAGCCTTCATGCGCGCAGGACTTCCGATTGCAGGCTTTGCGCTCATCGATGCCGCCGACCTGGAGGAAGCGGTTCAGCTCGCGGCAATGACCCCGTGTGCGGTCGCGGGCGGGGTGGTGGAGGTCTGGCCGCTTCTGGAGAACTGAACCAGGGAGCAACACCTGGTCCCGTAGCAGGGTTGGCGTTCGGGACGCCGTGCCCATCAGTCCGGGTCAGTTCCACCGGGCCCGGACCGGGCTCGTTCCCGGTGGGTGTCGCGAGGCGTCCATGGACGCGGGGTGGATCGCCGCGCGCAATTCATCGAGCGCCTCGTACATCAGGGACGGAAAGTCGGCCGGTCCATCCGAATGGGCCCAGCGTTCGAACGCGGTCTGGAATACCGCCACCCCGGCCTGGGCGGTCAGGTCGGCCCCCGACGCCGGGACACCTCGCGTCTGCAGTGCCACTCCGATCGCATCCTTCAGGGCGACCATCTTGATCATCTCGCGCTCCCGGAGGTCGCTCGAAGACTCGATGAGCCGTTGGCGTGCCTTGGCTCCCTCGCCGATCTGGGTGATGCCGCTACCCGCGGCCGCCAGCGCGGCGACCACGGCATCGATCGGGGCGACGTGCTCCGGGGAAGTGGCCACCGCGTCGACCACGGCGTCCTGCATGGCGGGGGCGCCGGCGAAGAGCACCTCTCGTTTGTCGTCGAAGTACCGGAAGAACGTGCGCTTCGTGAGGCCGGCCCGTTCAGCGATCTCTGCCACCGTCACCTGGTCGAACCCGCGCTCGATGTAGAGCTCGTACGCGGCTCGGGTCAGCCTGCTCTGGGCCCCAGCCTCCCAACGTGGCATGCCCCGATCGTAGGGGATCGATGATGACACGCGGTGTCATACCTGCTACGTTACCTATGACACCCGATGTCATCAGGCCCCGAGGGGGTCTGCCCGCGTCCCAACCCACAGGGAGTCCTCATGCACGTGTTCGTCACTGGAGCATCCGGCCACCTCGGCTCCGTCATCGTCCCCGAACTGATCGGCGCCGGCCACGAAGTGGTCGGGCTGGCCCGCTCGGAGGCCTCCGCTGCCGCAGTCCGTGCGCTCGGCGCGGAAGTGCACGGTGGTTCGCTCGACGATCTCGACAGCCTGCGGGCGGCTGCAGGAGCCTCGGACGGCGTCATCCACCTGGCGTTCATGCACGATGAGATGAACGCGGGTGACCTCGAGGGGCCGTTGGGCGCCGATCTGTTGGCCATCGGCGCGATGGGTGAGGTGTTGGCCGGCACCGGCAAGCCGTTCATCGGGACATCGGGAACGATTCCCCTGGCCTTCGGGGGTGTGGAGGGAGTGGGTGCCGAAACCGACATCCTTCCCGCCGGCCCCCGCATCGACGCCGAAAACGCCGTGATCGCCTTGGCCGACCGCGGTGTCCGGTCGTCCGTGGTGCGACCACCTCCCCTGGTGCACAGTGAGTTCGACCACACCGGGTACACGCCGGCCCTGGTGTCGTTCGCCCGAGCCAAGGGCAAGTCCGGCTACCCCGGTGACGGCTCGAACCGCTGGCCCGCGGTCCACTCGGTGGATCTGGCGCGTCTGTACCGCCTCGCGCTCGAAGGCGCCCCCGCCGGGAGCCGACTGCACGCCGTGGCCGATGAGGGCGTTCCGCTGAAGGAGATCGCCGAAGTGATCGGAAGCAATCTGGGTGTGCCGGCTGTCAGCATCCCGCCTGAGGAGATCGTCGACTATTTCGACTTCCTGGCCTTCTTCATCTCCTTGGACAACCCGGCGTCGAGCGCGCGCACCCAGGAGCTGTTGGACTGGCACCCGACGCATCCCGGTCTGATCGACGACCTCGACGCAGGCCACTACTTCCGGGTCTGAGCCGTCGAGCCGGACGTCCGTGAACGAAGGGAGGGTCCGATGTCGGTGCTCATCGTCGCAACCCGGCTCCGGTTGAGCGGCCCGCACCACCGAACGAAGTTCCTGAGGGCCGCCGCGGCAGCCATTCGGCAATCGACCACCACCTCGGGAAACCTCGGAACCGAGGTCCTCCCGGAAGCCGACGACGTCTACTGGACGCGGACCGCCTGGATCGATCGTGACTCCATGCTGGCCTTCGTGACGGCCGAACCCCACTTCGGGATGATGGGGAGCCTCGACGAGTGGTGCGATGAGGCGTCATTCGTCGAGTGGGAGCAGTCGACACCACGGTTTCCTGAATGGTCGTCGGTCTTCGACCGGCTCGTCCGCGACGGACGGTCGCCGACCCTCAGCCGGCCGTCTTCCGACCATGGCGTGCGGTCCTTCCCTCCACCTTCTGCGAAGTGGGCAGGACGTGATCGATGACCCGGTC
>Ga0209698_10001084_pt1 | contig 31276 bp, 22 predicted proteins | sample LitLauG_LLR_2012_FD_187203 | JGI IMG/M metagenome (GOLD analysis project Ga0209698, IMG submission 187203) | Freshwater sediment microbial communities from Pennsylvania, USA - Little Laurel Run_MetaG_LLR_2012 (SPAdes) (version 2) | ecosystem: Environmental > Aquatic > Freshwater > Creek >... | reverse complement strand
ATCGGAGGCGGCAAAGCAACTCCTTGAGTCCTCCAAAGAGGAGCGATTGGAGTTCGTAAATCTACTCTCGGAGCCAACCGATTCCTTGGTTAAGATTCGCGGGAAGGTAGACGCAAAGCTGCCGCTTTCACAAGCCGAATGGACCCTGGTTGCCTACTACTGTCAGCAGGGTGCAGAGCTGTTCGCAAATACCGGCCAGACGGACATTTCCTTTGAATCTCTCGCCGCAATTCTTGAAGCTTTCCTTGCCGTTTATGGACTTGTATCCAAACAGAGAAAGAGGGGTCCGATGGCCCCTTATCTCCTGACCAATCTGCCCTCTGAAAGGCAAAATGCGGCGAAGCCTTCAGAAGAGATTGCAAACGACGATGTACAACGGGCCGTGAACCGAACCATTCACACGCTAAAGAACGCTGACAGCGAGACTCCGCGACCGATTCATACCGCTCGACTTCTCTACATGATTCTGGACAACGAAAGATTTCTAAACATCGAGAAGCTGAACGAAGCGCTGCGACCGTACTGGCCGATTCTCTGGCGCGTGTGCGCCCGTGGCCACTATCTCCGCCATGAAGAGCCCCTACGGGATGGTGCATTTTGGGGTGCCGATTCTAGGTTGAGAAATCCTGGGCCATTGCCATCGTTTCAGGAAGGCGAATACCGTCTCGAATTTCATCGGGGACCGGAGACGGAGTTTTCTGTTTGGCTGTATTTTCCCGGAAGATTTGCTCTGCAATATCCGCTCTTCGATTACCCGAGAATTGCGGAACTTCGGACGATCCTGGAAGGGCTTGATCTCCGCGACACACTGATCTTCTGGGAAGGCCGCTATTTCCTCGCGTCTACGTGGTTCGACGAAGAAGAAAAGGTCGGCGTCGATCTTCGCTCTCGGGAAAATGGGATCCGCATCTTGTTTCACCATGATGATTGGCAGGCGATTAAGAGTCTGTTTCGCCGCGGCTGGCAGGCGCCGGAAGTGGTCCGTCTGTGGAATGCATTGGCGAGGGAGTATGGCGAGCTGTGAAAGGCGCGGTGCTTCGCACCGGAAGAAGGGTGGGACACGTCACCCCCAAGTTGGGAACTGCGGAGCGCCCTACGATGCTTCGATGTTTACGCAGGTTAACTTTCGCTGTATCAACAAATTCGTCTCCGCTGGGTGACTGCAATGTCGAACGGATGATGTTTGTTTGCGACAAGGCGCTGCCAATCGTCGATCACGTAAACGCGTTGAAGCGCAAGACCTTGCTGTGAACTAACAATTACGCACCTTAATCGCAGCGGAATCAAGCGCAGTAGTGCAACAAGGCGGTTCGTCCAATGAACAGTTCCCGCGTTCAAGCTGATCCACAGTCCAGTTTGCCATTCGGCGAAGAAGCAAAGCCCGGCTTCCGCACCAAGACCGCGGCCACGAGACTGACTCCCGAAGAACTAGGAGAAATAGAAGCTGCCGCCGAAAGCGCGGGGCAGGCTCTCTCCGAGTGGCTGCGCGGGACCGCTCTGTGCGCTGCGCGACAGCTGGCCGCTGATCCCGCCGAACTGGTGTTGGCCGAAGTCTGGGCGGTGCGTTACGCACTGCTGAATCTCTTCCATGCAGCTGCCGAGGCCGCAGCGGAAGGTAGACAACTGTTGCCCGATTCCGTCCTCAAAATTCGCGACCAGGCAGACGCACGAAAGCTTCAGCAAGCTCGCAAACTTCTGGAAGAATTCTTTGCCCGCGACGCCAAGCAAAAAGGTCGTATGCCATGAGTGCAATGCCTTTTCCCGGAAGCTTTTCGCTCTTGACGCCGTTGGTTTGGGTAGCCGCGATGTTGCTTTTGCTACTGGCGGTGCGGGGTGTGTTGCAGAACCGGTCCCCACGTAAAGGTCGGAATAGGGAGACGATCGAATGCGGCCGACCTCGGCCACGTTTGATCCAGCGATGGAGGATAAAGATGGGCAGAATCCGATTCAGACTGCTGAGATTTTCGCAGCGGCCGATGCTAGAGATTGCGCCCAAGCCGACACCACTAGCGCCTGCCGCTGCTCCCGCCGGTCCGCTGAAGAAGCCTACCCAGCCGATGCTCGCGCTCTTTGGTTCGACTACCGGTGCGCCCGAGACCAAACCCAAAGAGGCGTTCGCCTGGGAGAAAACGAAGGGAATCGAATGAGAGACAAATGGCCAAGAACACCAGTTCATGCTTGAGGAACACTCGGTATGCTCACGATCTCGAAACCGCTGTCAGCCAGCCAGGCGCAGACCTACCATGTCCGGGAGTTTGCCTCGCAGGAACAGAACTACTGGAGCCGCGATCAGCAGGGCCACAGTGAGTGGCAGGGCAGACTTGCCGAGCAGTGGGGGTTGCAAGGTGGAGTTGGTTCCGAATACTTTGCACGCCTGAGTGAAGGCCAGCATCCGCACACCGAAGAGCAGCTTGTCCGGCATCAAGTTTCGAGAACCTACGAAGGCAAATTCGGCAGAGATGTAACCAGCGTCGAGCATCGCGCCGGGTGGGACGCTACCTTCTCTGCGCCGAAGTCGGTATCGCTTACCGCTCTCGTGGGCGGCGATGACCGGGTGCGGGGGGCCCATCGGGAGAGTGTCCGCGCGGCGCTTCAGGAGCTTGAACGCTACACGCAGGCGCGGATCGGCAATGTCCATGCCCCGGAGACGACCAGAAAATTTATCGCCGCCACTTTCGAGCACGACACCGCGCGGCCCGTCGATGGCTATGCTGCGCCCCAGCTTCATACTCATGCCGTGATCTTCAACATGACCGAGCGTGAGAACGGTCTCGAAAATGGGAAACAGATGCGAGCTTTGCAGCCGCATGAGATGTTCGTGTCACAGCGCTACATCACCGCAGTCTACCGGTCCGAGTTGGCTCTGCGTCTGGAAAAGCTGGGCTACGAACTGGAGCGCGGCAAGCATGGACAGCCAGAAGTAAAAGGCTACACGAAGGAATATCTGGAGGCTTCCAGTCCAAGGCGTGAACAGATCAAAGACCATCTCCGAGAACAAGGAATTGACGGAGCCGCGGCGGCACAGATCGCGGCCCACCATACGCGCGACCGCAAGGAACTGCTGTCGCCTGGAGAAGTCTTACAGCGGCACCGCGAGTTGGCCGCACAGTACGGGCATCAGGCGGACCGCGTCGTCGCACAGGCGCGCCAACATGGGCAATTCCAGATGCCGGAGCCAGAGGTTCAGGCGAAGCAGGCCGTGACATGGGCGCGCGATCATGTCTTCGAGAGATCGGCGATGCAGGACCGCCGCGTCATCCTTGAAACAGCCCTGGTGCGCGGCATGGGGGAAACCACCAATGCCCAGGTCCGGCGGGAGTTCGAGCGCCGAATCGAGGCCGGGGAGTTCCGGGAAGTCTCGCACGTTGGCGCTGGCAGACAGTACACAACCGCCGTGATGGTACGCATGGAGCGCGAGATCGTTGGCCGGATGCAGGAAGGCAATCGGCGCGACTACAACGATCCCATGCTGGTCTCGCCGCAAGTGCGCATCGCCACGGAAGACCGCCACCCGGAATTGAATGCGTCACAGCGGCAGGCAGTAGACGAAATCTTTCTCTCGCGGGAAAAGGTTGTCGGTTTAGATGGCATCGCAGGCGCGGGCAAGACAACAACTCTGTCCGTCATCAGCGAAGGCGCCGAGGCCGAGGGCTACAGGGTGGAGGGTTTCGCGCCAACGTCCCGCGCGGCGCAGAGGCTCGGGGAAGCAGGCATGGAGACATCCACACTACAGGAGCATCTGGCACGTGGACAGAAGCCGGATACCGGCGAGAAACGGCTCTATGTGCTCGACGAATCCTCGCTGGCATCGACCCGGCAGGTACATCAGTTTCTGGAGCGGCTCCAAGCGAATGACCGTGTGTTGCTCGTCGGCGACCGGCGACAACATGAGGCGGTGGAGGCCGGGAGGCCCTTCGCGCAGCTCCAGGACGCCGGTATGAAAACGGTGAAGCTCGAAGAGATTGTGCGCCAGAAAGACCCAGAACTGAAACAGGTAGTTGAGCAACTGGCGCGGGGTGAAGTACGCGAAGCAGTCCAGAATCTTGACCGGCAGGGCCGAGTCCATGAGATTCAAGGCCACGACGAGCGCATTGCCGCGATTGCGAAGGACTACGCACAATTGCCGGAGAACACGCTGGTGATTTCTCCCGATAATCGCTCTCGCATTGAGATCAACGAGCGCGTCCATGGGGAATTGCAGCGGAGTGGCCTCATCAGCAACGAGGAGCACCGCATCAGGACGCTAGTGCCGCGCCAAGCCCTAACCGGCGCGGACCGCACATGGGCCGAGCGCTATGAGGTGGGCGATGTGCTGCGCTACTCGCGTGCATCGAGGGAGACCGGCATCGGGAAAGGCGCGTACGCACAGGTGAAGAGTATCGACGCTCCGAAAAACCGACTGACAGTCCAGCTGCAGGACGGCACGAAGCGAACGTACGATCCGCGCCGACAGCAGGGAGTCTCGGTCTTTCGGGAGGAGGTGCGGCGTTTTTCAGTGGGCGACCGCTTTCAGTTCACCGCGCCGGCCAACGACCTCAGAGTTGCGAACCGCGAGTTGGGGACCATCGAAAGCATCAGCGAAGACGGGCTGGTCCGCCTGAAATTGGACGGTGGCCGGACGGTCGAACTCGACTCGCGCAAGCATCCGCATCTCGACCACGGCTATGCAATGACCAGCCACTCCAGCCAGGGACAGACTGCCGACCGTGTCCTGATTCACGTGGACACCGAACTGGGTGCCAAGGATCTGCTCAACAGCCGCATGGCCTATGTCGCTGTCTCGCGTGGACGCTATGACGCCCAGATCTATACGAACAATGCAGCGACCCTCGGGCAAGAACTCAGCCGCGATGTGTCCCATTCCCCTGCGATTCAGCAAGAGCCAGGAGCGCACAAGATAGAACAACAAACCACGCACATGAATCAAATCGGTCAGGGTTTCGGTCTAGGTGTGTGATGCAGATTCCCGAATGACATGCCCCCGATAGCCAGAGCGTAGCCGAGGCCCGGTCTGTGTCAAGACTCTGCGACCGCGTTGCGCGGCGGGGCTTCGCCCGGTCTTGACACAGACCTCAGCAGCCTCGGCTGATCATTCCTCTATCCGGGGGATATCACATGTACCTGCAACACCAAGTCGCTAAGCTGCGCGGCTTTCTCTGTCGGAGCACGCGCTTGGAGAAGAGCCAAGTCGCTTTCGGGAACAGTAAACGCCGAAGCGCCACACCCCAAACAGACTAAAATCTTAGGAAACGCGAAAACGGACGGCTGGTCCAAATTCTCAAGGCCGGAGAAGTGAATACACATCTCAGACGTAAACTGCGCTTGATTGCCCCCACATAATTTGCACGCCATGCCAAACCTCCTTGAGCACCCTAGACTTCTGAAGAAATAGTTGCCTGTGATTTCAATCACACCCTTAACATCGTTGACGAAAGCATTGTTAGCTAAATCGGGCCCCTTCCAAGTTCTGCGTTGCCTGGAATCCAAACTAGTTCGGCCGGCCTAACCACGAATACTGCCATGACACCGAGAGATTTTGGTAATTGCCGCCGAAGCGAACATAGTCCCCGGTGCTGAAGCTGGTTTTAATTGCTTGGTGTCGACTCAAAGGCATCGCAGCGGTGACTCCGATACGGGAACTGGTCTGCCTTGTCGCGGGGTTCGATGTCCCTCCGATACTGGTTGCACCCCCATACCAGAAGTTGCCATCGAGAGAGAACCAGAGAGGAGTCGCCTTCCCACGGAACTTCTTCACGTCATAACTCAGGTGACCCTCAAAAGAAGCAATCGGGTTTTGCGATTGCGGCTGGGGTGTGGGGATGGAAAAGAATTTCTGGTTAGTGGTTAAGAACCATACGCCGCCGTAGCCATCGAGTAACCATTTGCCAATGCGTTGCGAGCAGCCAAGTTCAGGCTTGAAGGCCCAGCGGTTAATCCCCCAATTGATCAGTTTGGTGGGATCATACTGGCCGGTAGGGGCGATTACTTTCAGACTGAGGCCCAACACAGTTTTTTGCTTCCACTTTACAAATTCCGAGACCGGCATCGCCGGCCCCCCCTTCAGGTTCAGGGAAAAACGAAACCCCAAGTCCAACAGACCGGAGCGGTAAATCTGCTGGTTCTTGCCAAGCACAGAACCTTGAAATGTACCTATGCCATATGGCAGAGATGCCGCAACGTTCGCAGATCGGCCAAAGAGACCGAAGGCATGGTAATAGCTAATGGAAGGCACACTGTAAGTGCCGGTTGCACCGGCGATGGGCACCACTCCATTGAAATCCAAGCCGCCCGTGTTGAAAGCGTAAGTCAGGTTGACCGCGTTGGAGTGCAAGGGCGTGATCAAATACGCCCGCGGGGCCAGATCCTGCGTCCAGCACAGATGTACAAACGTCCCCGCGAGAATCATCGAGCACAACAGGCTTTGGCGAACTCTCCGTAGGGTTTGAAGTTTGAAACATTGCCCAGGCGGCCGTATCACGAGCGGGTACCCGAGTACACGAGTAGGCACGATTGTTATCCTCAATGACCGGCAGCCCGGTATGGGCTGCCAGTCATGATTGGGGTTTTACTGCCGTGCCATCGCGATGTGGATGGCTTCCTCCGGCGAGACGAGGTGATCGACGCTTACGGCGTCCTCAGCAATGGCGATTTGCACGCCCTTGACTTGACCCGTAAACTCGTTCCCCCTCGACCTATAGTCGGGCGAAACGGGCGAACCCGTGTCCACTCCCACGTCGCAGCCATCATCGGCGGAGAAGATCATGGCCGCCGTGGCTGGAACCTTGGCTTCGCCGACCTTCTTGCCATCTACGAACAGTGATGCCGTGCCGCCTTTTCCCAGACCACCACCAGCGTATGCAAATTCCATGCGGACCTGGTGCTGCCCCGGAGGCAACGCGCTCGCGGATTCGGCATAAAACTGATGGATCCCGAGCAGGTTGTAGCAGTATTTGAGTTTGCCGCCCTTAGCGTAGAGGCTCCAGCCACCGATGTTGCCGCCTTGAGCGACAATCACGCCCTCAGCCCCGGTTGCTGGTACTACGATCTCCGCAGTGACGGCGTGAGACTTGTTCTTCACATTGATCACTGAGTTTTCCGACAAGCGACCCATGCTGCCAAACAGGATTTGGGACTTGCCCGTTATCAACTGCGGACGGCCCGCTGTATCGGAGTTCAATCGTGCTCCGAGGTTGTCATCGAGGGGTAACACGTTGTAGCGCGTCGCCTCGATCAGCCAGAGGCGCTGCAATTCATGCAGCTTTTCCGGCATCTGCTTCGACAGGTCGTTGGCTTGGGTCCAGTCTTTCGTGGTGTCGTAGAGTTCCCAGACATCATCGTCAAACGCTGGAGTTTTCTCGCCGATGAGCAGCCACGGTGTTTTGTGTCTTGTGACTGCCGTCCAGCCCTTGTGATAAATGCCGCGATTGCCGAACATTTCGAAGTACTGCGTCTCGTGGCGCTCGGCTGCTTTGGCATCGTTGAACGCATACGCCATGCTGACGCCTTCGATCGGGTGTTGCTGCACCCCGTTCACAAACAGGGGTTGTGGCAAACCTGCCACTTCAAGGATGGTCGGGGCCAAGTCGATACAGTGACAGAACTGGCTGCGAAGTTCGCCCTTCCCTTGGATTCCCTTGGGCCAGTGCACTATGGTCCCGTTGCGCGTGCCGCCCCAATGCGAAGCGACCTGCTTGGTCCATTGGTAGGGTGTGTTCATGGCGTGCGCCCAGCCCACGGCAAAGTGGTTGTAGGATTCCGGCCCGCCCAGTTTGTCCAGGTGTGCCAGCAGGAACTCCGGCGTCTCCAAAGCAGACGCGCCATTGAAGTTGATCATCTCGTTGAAGGTACCGTTCAGCGTGCCCTCGGCGGACGCGCCGTTATCGCCGATGATGTAATAGATCAGCGTGTCGTCGAAACTGCCAAGCTTCTTAATGGAGTCCACTAAACGACCGACATGATAATCGGTGTACTCCATGAAACCGGCATAGACCTCCATCTGCCGGATGAGGACAGGCTTCAGGGCGGCTGGCATTTCATCCCATGATGGGATCTCTTTGTGCCGCTTCGTGAGCTGACAGTCTGGCGGAATGACGCCGAGCTTCTTCTGCCGCGCGAAGGTCTCTTCGCGCAACTTGTCCCAGCCTTGATCGAACTTGCCTTTGTACTTATCCGCCCACTCTTTCGGAACGTGATGCGGAGCGTGGGTGGCGCCCGGCGCGAAGTAAACGAAGAATGGCTTGTCGGGAATGAGGGCTTTCGCTTGCCCAATCCAGTTCATGGCCTTGTCGGTCATGTCCTCCATCAAGTGATAGCCCTCTTCAGGCGTCTTCTTCGGCTCCACTGGTGTGGTGCCTTCATAGAGCGACGGATACCATTGGTTCGCCTCGCCTCCGATGAACCCGTAGAAGTACTCGAACCCTCCTCCGCCGGTTGGCCACGCGTCGAACGGCCCCGCCGGGCTGCTCTGCCAGACGGGGACTTCATGGCACTTGCCAAACTGGGCGGTTGCATAGCCGTTGAGCTTCAGAGTTTTCGCGAGCGGCGCACAGTTGTTCGGCAGAATCGAGTTATAGCCAGGAGACCCGCTGGCGATTTCGGTGATTCCCCCCATGCCCACCGTGTGGTGATTGCGTCCTGTCAGTGTCGCCTGGCGTGTGGGTGAGCAGAGAGCAGTGGTGTGAAAGCGGTTGAATTTCAAGCCCCCGGCTGCCAGAGCTTCCGCATTCGGCGTGGCGCATGGTCCACCAAAAGCGCTGGAGGAGCCAAAGCCGGCATCGTCAATCAGGATGAGCAGAACGTTTGGCGCACCCTTGGGCGGACGCAGTTGGGTGATTGGTGGATACTTGTTTTCAGGATCTTTCGCATCGTACAGCATCAAGCCGGTGCGTGGTGGGTCTGGGATCGGCAGAACAGTTCGCTGAATCTTATCTTGATCACTCATATAAGAGCTTCCTTTCTTCTTTCTTAAAAGACACTCTGCGGCTTTATCCCGACTAGCACCCTGGCATCAGCGTGGCTACTGTCATGGTGTTTTGAAATGAGGCCGGTGAATGTTGTTGTTGGTGTCGGAAACCTTCGCTTGCACAGTTTCCTTGAGCATAAAAGTCAAGCAGAATGACTGGACATTCGCGAGGCTATTCGTTTCTGGCTAACTTCCTTTCAGTGTTTGCTTGGCCTGTTCACGAGCGTTCTGCTGGTCAAGGGTCATTTTGTAGGCGACGTAATACTTATAGATGTTGCTTACGTATTGAACTGTCTCTTGGCCGATGTCCTTTGCAACCATCAACTCGACGTTGCCGAACCACTTGTTGGGATCGAGGCCTTGTTCTTGAGCCTGCTTTCGCAGACGCACGATGCGGTTCTGGCCGGCGTTATAGGCGGCGAAAGTGAATAGTGTCTTGTTCGCCTGATCGATGCCAGGATCATTGAAATAAGTCTTCGTGATCTGGGCGAGCATCTTGGCCCCAGCGTGAATATTGTCCTGTGCGTTGCGGATATTGGGAATATTGATGGGGTTGGCGGCCGCGTATTGCGGCAGAACCTGCATGACGCCGACCGCCCCACGAGGACTGACGCGGTCCTGATTCAGCATCGATTCCTGGTAGGCCTGGGCCTCGAGCATCAGGTAATCGAAGTTGTATTCAGCGCCGTATTGCTGGAAATACTTCACATACGTTTCAAACTTTTTCATCTCCACATCGGTCGTGGAGTTCTTGATCCACTTCGTGTTTTTCACGTATTTCTGCCACAGCATGTTGCGGAATGCAGTTCCATTGCCGTGGGCATTGAGGAACTCGTCCATCACTGCTTTTAACTGCGGGCTGCCCTTCCGCATAGCCCATCCCACTTTCCCTTCATCTTTCAGGACCGCGGGAGTGACTACCATATTGGAAAAGACGCTGGACCAAAGATGCGCGCGCATGTCCACGGCTACGGTGGCTGGTATCATCCCGACGTTCAGCATTTCGAGGAGATCTTCTTCGGTCAAGTTCTGATCCGTGAGCTTGACCTGGATCTCCGGTTTGCCGGCCTGCTTAAAGCGCTGGCTCACTTTTTCGACTTCTGTTCGCATGACGCTGATTGGGCTTACATAGATAACTTTTCCGCTCAGGTCGTCAACACTGGCAATGGAGGCACTGCCTTTTGCGGTGACGACCACTAGTTTCAGGTCCTCGACGACGGGAACAGTGAAGTCGACGAGTTTTTCGCGTTCGGGGGTGATGATGATGGGCGCGCAGGCAATGTCTCCGACCCCATCGTTCAAGGCTGTCTGCAAGTCTCCCGGTGGCAGAGGAAGGTAAGTCACCTTGAACTTTTTCGCTCCAGTTTTGAGCTTTTTATTGATGCCGCTCTCGAATTCCTCCATGGCGTCGACGACAAGGCCACGCGGGCGGCCGTGGTCATAGAAGAAACCAGAGCGGTTGTAGACCACTAGTACGCGGATGACACCGCGCTTGACCATTTCGTCCCAGTCTCCGGTGAAGCGTCCAAAATTCTTCGGGAGCGCGAGAGCGGCAGTCTGCCGACTGGTATCGGCGTCGGTAGTCTCAATGCTCGGGGAAACGGCAATTGGCTGCTGCTGATTAGCCGCCGAAGACACGGGTTCCGGGGTTTTCGGCTTAGAGGAGCATCCGGAGAGACAGAAAAGAAGAATGGCCAGAGCTACGGCAGATAACTTCGAAGTGAGAATCGAACATACACGCGGGGACATGTTGCCTCCTTCGAGCTGAAGACCTGCAATGCTCACGTCAGCCCACTCCTAGAGAATGGGCGTACGCCCACCGGTCTTCTCATGGAAGGCGATTAGCATAGGAATTCGAGCTCAGCCACTTCTGCTTTGGGCCACGATCGCAAGAACTGGGCGCGAAACCTGTTTTCGAGTCGGCACGGCCTCTTGGAACAACGCTCGCCCCTCGATTCTTCCGATGACAGGTTTTTCCTGCAATCCGACCTCGGACAAGAATGCGACGTTGTCCTGCCACAGACGATCAATCAACCGGCGTTCCGTCGGGCGGAGCACTTGCTGCGGCAGCGAGATGAAATGCCGGAAAGTCCAGATCAGACGCGCACGTTGCGCCAGATTCGGCCGCACGTATCGAGGTCCGACCGGCGTTTCCAATTCCACAACGCCATCCATCAGTTTTTCAATCCACATAGCTAGCCCAACCCATTTACGGGATCATGCCGCATTCAAACATCTTGTTGGCGACTGGACCGGCAATTTTGTCCAGGAAATGCTTGCGCATTTGGGGGTCTTTATGAAGCTGCTCGATGGCTTTGATCTCCATCGCGGAAGGCGGCTGCGGTGGCTGTTGCTTCTGGGCCTGAAGCTGTGCGCAAGTCGATGTCTGGTATTTCTGTATGACTTTGTCGGCGACCTTGTCCGCGATGGGATATTGACTGGGGGCCTGGCCCTGCGTCAGGAGGGCGCTTGCCAGCAACATGCAACTCATGAGTGCGAAGATCACTTTCAGTTTCATCCGTAGTCTCCTCTTCCTTGGAATAGGTCGGCGATGTTTCGCCAACTACCGCGCACAACCCTCCGTGCCTGCGCAGGTTTGCTCGCAGTGTAAATTCTTCCCGTCTTTTCTCAAGGTCCACTCTCCATGCTTCCCACCATTCGCGAAAGACATCTCGGCCTGAGGAAGCGTCTGCTGGACCGATTTGACTCTGCGAGCGCGAAATAGCGGGAAGCATTCTTCACCTGGTCGCCCTGGCCTGACGACCTTCGGGGCGTTTCCTTTCGCTAGTTTTCCGGTCCAGGATCGTTCGGGAGCCTGCTCTTCTCCGCCGCCAGCGTTAGGATCTGTTTGTCTCCAGGCCAGTTGCTGTCGACTAAGAGTCCAGCCTCAGGGGCGTCGCCGGGAAAATACTGCGCTGAGATGAGGTCCTTAGGCTGCAGCACAATGTCAACCCTGCGGTTGTATGCCCAGACAAGGTCCTGGAAGGATGCTTCCTTGGACAGTTTGTTCGGACTCTGATCATGGAGCAGCTTGACAGCAGCGGCATCCAGTTGCTTGGTATCTCCATTGGCAACCGCTTCAATCTTGTTCTCAGGAATGCCCAGCGACACCAGGTATCCCTTAACCAAGTTGGCACGTCGCTCGCTGAGAGGTTCGTTCTTGGAGTTCGAGTCCCGCTCGTCTGCATTTCCGGCGATCGTCAGCCGCGCATCGGGGTCGTACTCGAGATATTTCTTGAACCCCGCCGCCATGCGGTCGAGAGCCTTCTGCTGACTCGGTACGAGGCCTACTTTGGGATGACTCTCATCGGGATATCCCGTGGGGAAAAACACGCTCACCAGCGGAACCTCGGGTATAGGTTCGATTGAGCCTGTCAATCGGACCGACGCCGTCTGCGTGCTTGAGCCTCCGCAATCATTCGCGGCAACCAGCGTATAGGTTTGAACTTCATTAATCGGCCCATTGCTTTGCTGCGTCGGCGTAGCCTTGATGGTTTGTGTGCCATCTGCCGCGACCGTTCCAAACGGATCGATTTTGATCAAGTTGGCGTTCGAGGCCTTCCAATTCACGTTCGCGCTCCCTTGCTCAATCACCTTGTCGCCGATCCGGCGATACCGCACTTCCGCCGGCGATGCCTCGATCGAGCTTCGAACCTCCGGGTTCACCGCGACGTTAGTCGATGACTTCACCACCCCACCGGGGCCGGAAGCTACCATCTCGTATGTGGTTGTTTTCTTCGGTTGTACTGAGATGTCTCCGCTGGGCTCTGTCTGCTTCAAGGTCTCAGCATCGGCAGTAATCACGCTCTGCACGGTTTCAGAGGTTTGCCAGGCGACGCGAGAAGAATCGCCGCAATTGATCTGTGCCGGTGTGGCATTAATGGCTCCACTCACAGGGGCAACAGCAATCGATGCGCTGGCCGTCCCGGCCATGAAGCGCGGAAGTGAACTAATGGCCGTGCCCTCGGGCCAAGGCTTCACCTTTTGCTTGCCACTTGGAACAGAGACAATCACCCTCTGATTCGCTGGAATTGTGACTGACCCCGACCACAATGCTTTTGAATGTTCATCCACCACAGTGACTTCGTGGGTTCCGGCGGGAACCACGAGTTGCTGCGTACAGCAATTGAACAACTCTCCGCCGTTGTTGAACTCGTCTACGTGGCCGACGAAGTAGTCCGGAGTCTTGCCGTTGAGATAGACCGCCGCTTTGCCTGAACCTTCAATCTGAAGACGTCCCCAAGATCCTGTGGTTGATCCGGGAACAGCAACCAGGGTGAAGTTCAGATCCGCGTTCTTCCCTTCGTTCAGAGAGACCTGTCGGACTTCCGGTTTGTAACCGTAGTTGTAGACGCCGATAGTGTGACTTCCGGGCGCCACGGAGATCGTGCGGCTCCCGGGTCCGAATGTCGATCCGTCTACGAACATGTACGCTTGCTCGGGCTTCACCTCGATTCGCAACTTCGCATCCTTGGCAAAGCACGTTGCCGCTGCAGATAGAAGGAGCCCTGTCACCACCAGACGATCGAAATGTTCTTTGAGATGTAGATTCATAATTCCTCCATTCGTGTTGAGCGACGACCTATGGAACGGCCAATTGCCAGCAGAGTCCCGAGAAACGTGGCCTCCGCATCCAACGTGATAAAGTCACTGCCTCTGCCTATGCCCTTGTGAGAAGCCTTTCGCGGAATGTATTCCCGGTAGTTCGTTGGGGAATCGAGATAGAAGATCTCTGCCCAGACGTAACAATCGCCGACATGAATTCCCTCTCTGGCACCCATGTCGTGCATCCGGATCTTTTGCGAAAGGGGCGCGGGGGAGTCAGCGCCCAGGCGCATTCTTAGCGGAGGTCGAGTACGGTCGTTGGCCAGCACGGTCATCCCAATATCCGTCGCTTTCACGGCACACTAGTAACTGCAGTTTCGCAACCAACCCGGAGATTCTCGGAGTCAGGCCGCAAGCTGCTTGCAAGCAAAGACGCTTAAGAGGGATTCGAAATCTGAGGCGGCTGGAACGCGGGCGTTCGAAAGGTCGGTATTGCGTCCCGAGGCACAGATTCCGTCTCTTGTAGAGCAGTGGCGGAGAAGGATGCTATCGACGATGTTGGGGGGTGTAAACCGGCGCGAAGGATGGCGGCGCCACAACGAAGCAGGAGCAAGCAGTAGGTTTAGCCTGCCGCAGCTGTACTACACGTTCTCAGTGCTGCAACAAGCTCCATCGATTTCATGTCCGACACCTCACAAAAAGTGATTTGCATCGGTTCCTTCGCCATATCGATGGCATTGAGGACCCCAAGGAAGAGACTGGATTGAATGTGGCGATACAATTCTTCTTTCGATGTCCATCGTTCCAGATACAAAATGGTTTCTCTCTCACCATTGCCCTCGTAGACTCCAGAACTCAGACATCCTGGTTTGCCACCGAGGCGATCGACGCAAAAATGCAAGAGTTCAAGGATCTCGTCTCGTTTGCCCGGGATAGGAGTCAATTCAATGAGCGAGTAGATCATGCTGCCACCTCACCGCGAGGTCCCTTTGGAAGATTCTCGATGAATCATCTCCACAGAAAGAAATGAGACTGTCACTCATAGATTTGCAATTTTGTGCCCAACCTGAGGAAGCTCCGCGACGCACTCTTAGACGATTGAAACGAAAGCGAGTTGGGCGGATCCACTACGGGCGGCTAAAGACCGAGGCCGGTTTCAACGGTCTGGATTTCGGCAGTTAGGACTCTATGCCGACCTTTCGTGGCGCGTTGGAATTCTCAAGCGTCGCATTACGGTGTACAGAGTGGAAGGCTTCATCCCCAGAATCGCTGCGGCGCCTTTCGGTCCCTTAATGCGCCAGGCAGTTCTCTCCAGAACTGAAACGATGTGTTGGTGCTCCGCTTGAACCAGAGTATGAGTTTGAGCAACATTCATGGTTGGAGGCTCGAGATGGAGCCTTTCGCCGGTGGTCACGATGACCGACCGTTCAATGACATTCCGCAATTCCCGAATGTTGCCCGGCCAGGGATAGCGCATGAGTTGGTCCATCATTTTACGAGGAACCCCGTGAATCTTTTTGCCCATTTTCTTTTCGAATTCCGCCAGGAATGCGGCCACGAGAAGGGGAATGTCCTCCGGGCGTTCGCGCAGGGGTGGCACATGGATGGGAAAGACGTTCAGTCGATAAAAGAGATCTTCACGAAAACTTCCGCTTTGGACCCGTTGTGCAAGATCGCGATGGGTAGCTGCAATGAGTCGCACATTCACGTGAGTTGTCTTGGCACTACCCAGACGTTCAAAGTCGCCATCCTGCACGATCCGCAACAGCTTTGCCTGTAACTCCACTCCCAACTCCCCGATCTCATCGAGAAACACTGTGGAGCCATCTGCCGTCTCGAATCGGCCAATCTGCCGCGCGAGAGCTCCTGTATAGGCGCCCTTTTCTCGGCCGAAAAGCTCGCTCTCGATCAGAGTCGCGGGCAACGCCGCGCAATCAACCTTTACCATCACCCGGTTTTTCCGCGTACTCCGCTCATGAATGGCACGGGCGATGAGTTCCTTGCCGGTTCCGCTCTCGCCTGTGATCAAGACAACCGAATCTGTGGATGCGACCTGTTCCACCTTCTTGAGAACCTGCCGCAAAGTTTCGCTCCGGCCGACAATCTCGTCGTAGCGGCCGATATTCCGGACCTCATCCTGCAGGTAATCACTTTCGGCTTGAAGCCTCTCTGTTAGTTTTCGGATTTCCTCATACGAATTCTGCAGCTCCTGCCAAACGCGCTTAGTTTCAGATATATCTCGAGCGATTAGTGTGACACCGACAATCTGCCCAGACCGGTCTCGTATCGGGCAAGAGGTCAGCGAGACACTCACCCTAGTCGCGTCTTTCCTGACGCGAACCGTTTCACAGTGTTGGATATCCTCCCCCGCTCCAAAGCGCGTGAGAATCATCTCTTCTTGCTTACGGACTTCAGGGGCGGTGTTGAAAGAACTGTTTTGTCCGACCGCCTCTTTTCTAGAATACCCGTAGATCCTCTCCGCAGCGGCATTCCAGTCTGAGATGATTCCTTGAAGATCCAACCGAATGATCGCGTCTTCGGACGACCGGATAATGGCGCAGTGTCTGCACTGGACCTCCTCGCGTCGCTTTCTCTCCGTGACATCGATGGAGACGCCCATCAGTTTGCATCCGTCACCCGCGCGGAGGCACCCGCGGGAGAATATCCAGCGTGTCTCCCCGTCACTCCTATTCACTCGATACTCGATGCTTCTTTCTTCGCCGCACTGAAAGGTTTCCTCGATTATGCTTTCTACAGAGGCTCGATCCTCTACGTGAACCAGATTCAGAAATCTCTGCAGAGTGAATTCCTCTGTCGATGGGACGCCGAAGATTGCTTTCGTTTCATCCGTGGTCCACATCCGGCCAGACCCCGGATCGATGGTCCACAGACCTGCACCTGCGGCAGCAGCCGCCATTCGAAGGCGCAACTCACTCTCGACTAAAGCCTGCTCGGTTCGCTTGCGGGCCAGGGCGTTCGCGAAAATCTGCGCCACGAGCTGAAGTCGTTGAACCAGGCCCTCCGGCCACTCGCGCTCCTGGGTCGTTGCATCGAAGGCCAAGCTGCCGAAAATGGGATCATTGCCCACCCATAGCGGAATCACAAGAGTTGACTTGACTCCGAACGCCTCCCAAGACTTCTTGTCAACCGCCGCTTCCGGGGGTGCGTCCGCGTTGCGTGGAGAACACACGGTCTCCTTCCTCGAGACTTTTTGCAGCACCCATGGGAAATAGGAGTCCCCTTCCATTCGGTCCGGGATGGGAGGCAATCCCTGGTTCCGATATAGATGAGTCATTACGTAAACCCCGGGTTCGTCGTGGGAGTTCTGCCAGAGAGAAGAGTGATCAATGAGGAGGTGTTCGCAAATCTGTCGCTGCGACGTTTCGATTGCCCGGTCGACTTGATCCGCAGGGAGATTAACGAAACTGGCAGAGAGCACAGTAAGAAGGGTTTCAAAGGTCCACTGCTCGCGCGCATCCTCGCTTACTTCGAACGGATGGTGCTCTCGAATCGAAATATTCACTGGACTCGGTCTGTGGCAATGGGCCGGCTCAGGAGTCATCCTGCAGTGGACCCCTGTGCATAGTAGTTCGCTGCACGCACTTCGAGATTCGCGCGCAATTCGGCCTCATAATAATTGAAACCCAGGTCGGCCAGGAACTGTCAGTTCTGACAGGGTGAGGTTAGCCGACGCAGACGTGCGGGAAGGCTAGCTAAAGCCAACAAAACCACTTCATTCCGGACCCTGCGCAAAAAGCGCCGTTCAGACCGCAGGACGCAATGCCGACCTTTTGGAACCGTCGCAACCTGCCTTCCTGGTCTTTCGAAACTCCTAGACTGCACCGCAAGCGGCTTTACTTTCAGCGAGACCCGAGTCCCTACTCCGGCGTCGTGAGATTGGCTGCGAAACTGCATCGTTGAGCATAGTCTGAATCGGCAGATGCGCAAGAAAGCTGGAGATGGCAATACCCGAGCAGTCAAGAATCGTGACGCCTACCATCGCTCCTGCACAACCAATTGGAGATGCGTTTGCCATGGCGATGGGCGGAGGCATCGACATTCCGATCAACAAGTCGTTCCAATTCCGGCCCGTCGAGATCGATTACCTGATGACCCGCTTCACCAACCAGTTCAACAACTCGTCGCAGAACAACTTCCGGTATTCCGCTGGCGTCAACTTCACCTTCGGCGGAAGCAGCAAGTAGTTGGTTCATGAGGAGAGTAGTGGCAGACTGCCACATGCCAACATCGGCTCTGTTCAGGGAGGCTAGAGATCTGGCCTCCCTGACTCTCTTCCTCGCCCCTCGTCTCACTTTGGCCCTAATAACCTCTTGGTCTGCACAAAGAAGGGCTGTCCGGAACCGAGCTGACAATCGCGCTTGGGGGAAAAGAGTTATGCGGCATCTAAAGATAATGGCCATAGCTCTCCTGTTCCTCGCTCAGATGAGAGCCCAGACCGCAGGCAACGGTTCCGCACAGGAATCCGAAGCCGCCGTCTCAAATCAATGGTCGTTTTCCGTCGCTGCCTGGGGTTACCTCGTCCCGAATGACCAATCGTACGTGTCTCCCACATTCACGGCGGACCGAAAGTGGCTGCACCTGGAAGCGCGCTATAACTACGAAAGCAAGGAAACCGGATCGTTGTGGGCGGGTTACAACTGGAGCGTCGGAGACAAGCTGGTACTGGAGATCACACCCATGCTGGGTGCGGTCTTCGGGAATACGACAGGAATCGCCCCCGGCTGCAACGTGATCCTCACTTACAAGCGGGCCGAACTCTCCAGCCAGTGTGAATACGTCATCGACTTGAAAGACAAGGCAGGTAACTTCTTTTACAGCTGGAACGAACTGAGCTATTCTCCGACCGATTGGTTCCGTGCCGGACTGGCTGCCCAACGTACTCGCGCTTATCAAACTCCTCTAGGCGTTCAGCGCGGTTTCTTCGTTGGCTTCTCCCACAAAAAGTTCGGTTTCACAACTTACGTCCTGAACGTTGGTTGGACAAACCCTACGGTGATTCTGGCACCTAGCTTTAACTTCTGAAGCAACCGTACCGATGCCGTTTTGTTCGTGCATTCAGCGAAAGCGCCTAGGAATCCAGTTCTTCTCTCAACCCAGAGTGTGTTGCCCAGTGCGTTTCCAAGCATGGCTAGCGACAATCCGGGAGCTATCACGCGGAGGAGCGCGTCGCGGGCGCAAAATCCCTTAGCTCAGACCTTCCTACGGGTTGCCGAACCACTTGTCGTAGAGTTGCTGATATGTGCCATTCTCACGAAGTTCGAGCAAGGCACGGTTAACTTTCTTTCGCAGGGGGCTGTTCAACTGGACTAAAATGGCGAGTTGTCCACGTTCAAACTCGGGGCCGACTATCCTTACCCGACCCTTTCCCTCATGCGCCGCGTAGTAGAGGAGCACCGGTGCGGGCGCGACCACGGCGTCCACCCTCTTGTCCAGAAGGGCCGTAAACATCTGATCAGGCGAGAACTCCTGCACCTGTGCTCTCTGCTCTCGAAGGTAATCAGCAGCGGGAGAGGACCTGATCGTGGCGACCTGTTTACCGGGCAAATCACGCAGTCCTTCGATATCCCCACGAATCTGCTCGACTGTTAATGTCGTCGTCAGTTGGGCTGTGTAGGACGCAATGAAGACCACACTGGCGAACATCCAGAAAATCGACAGACAACGCGTTATCCATTGACGAGGCATGTCCATCGCTTGACACGCCAGAGCCGATAGCCCCCAAAACAATGCCTCGAAGATGCCTGGGAAGTAATTTCGGTTCGAAATGATGCCATCTGGATGCCGCCGTTCGAGAAACCAGGCCAAATGAGCCGGGATGAGGACCAGCAGCAGACCTACGCCGATCCATTCGATGGTCGTTGGCGAAAACAGCAGACGCAGCATCTCAATCACTGGGATCAGGCGGCTATCGGCTCGCGGCTTCGCACCCGTCTCTCGAATCATGATTTGTAGGCCTGTCTCAAGTATTGGAAACGAAAAATCGAAAACCTCATCACGGGCCGACGTGATTGCGGCCGGGAAGGTGAGGTCGGCCCTCTTGGACCGCAGCGCCCCCTCGACGGAGCTCGTGTCAGGCATGATTTGATAGCTCGTCTTCATCTTTTGCTGCGTGGCAATCGCATTCCAAAGATCGATACTGAATCCCGTCAGCGAACGGTTCTGTTCAATAATGAACGGTGGAGCAGTGACAACCGCTACACAGATGTCCGGGACGACGCCTGATACCGAGGCTGCTGAGAAACTCCGGGTTTGCAACGAGGCAGGTGCTGGCGTGCCGGTGCCGGAAGCCGCTATCGCTCTCTTAGCTGTAGTCGGAGCGGGCGCTTTGGCGCATACAGGAAGGAGAGAACCGAGAATGACTAACAACGCCACACCGACTATGTCGATGGTCAACTTCTTGCGTTGAAACGTGCCGTCCCAAGCCAATGGTCACCTCCTTACAATGGCTCCTCATTACAAATAACGCGCTATCACAAACAACACAGTGATCACGGTCAAACGGTGGACGGATCGTGCCTGAAGGATTGCACCAAAGTGGTCAGGTGCTCGATCTTGACGCAATACCTCCTGCCGCCTCGAAGAATCCCGGCAAACGGCATCAGCTACCGGGCCGAAGGACGGATGAGCCACACTTTCGACATAAACGCGCTTATCAAGATACCCACCACGCATCCGAAGATCACCGCGGCGACCTTGTGTAAGCCGCGTCCGATCCCAACCTTTGCGGAGTGGCCAACCATGCCAGCGGTTATCACTATGGCCGCCGTTATTGGAGCCTGGCGCCACATCGTCTTGATGCGTACCAGATAGGATGAGACCAGCACCGTCACGGCGAGCGCGAGCGGTACCATCCATTCACTTTCGTGGCCCAAGATCAGGAAACACAAGCCAACGGCGCAGCCGACCATTACGTTGATCAGCCGATGTATGAACAACTTGCGGGCCTGCTCCGGCTGTGGGTCGGAGGCCGCCAACATTGAGGCGAGCGCCCAAGCGGGATTGCTCTCGCCAATTTGTCGCAGGGTGAACCAGACGATCGCGCCCGCAATAAAGACGTTCACCGCAAAGCGCAATCCAAGAAGATGCTCATACGAGAGGCCGAGTCGTTCCATGAGCGCCTCGGCCTTAACCGACAATGATAGCGATACGGTCACTCGTGTGCCTTCGGCGGATTGCCCAGCAGACGATACACGGTGGCGGTCTTGGTAGCATTCAGCGCGATGTAGTCCTCGGCGGCGTACTGCAGTCCGATAAAGAACGACTCCGTGCGGCGCAATGCATCCGGGTCGAGCTTTTCGCGGTCGCTGAACCGGAACTGGTACGCAAACTCACCGATGAGCGGGCGATGCTCGCCGCGCGTGCGCCAGATCGCTACGTTGGCCTTACAGGTGAGGCCGGAACCGAAGTCGAGCAAACCGATGTCCTGCAGAACTTCCTCGATGATGGTGTTGCTGACCAAGTGGATCTCTTCTTTCCCGGTCTTACGCACACGTCCAAGCACCGGCAGGGTCTCAATCAAAGCGTCCATATCACGTATGTTTTCGTGGCCGAGGCCAATGGCACCGCGGGTAAATTGCACGTTGTGGGAGAAGAGCAGACGGATGCCGCCCAGCTTCTCCTTGAGCGGCAGGGCCTGGACCTTGAACTTGACACGATGATCGCCCAGAATGTTCGGCCGGACGTCGGTCTCGGCCGCGATCTGCAAGTCGGGGTGCCTGAACTTGAAGACGATCTCGGGCTCGCCAATGGGAAATCCGTCCTTGTAGGGGATTCGGCGGCGCAAAATGAAGGCTTGGTTATAGAGGCGGAAGTCATAGACGATTGAAAGGAAAGCAAATGGGACGCAACTGCTTCGGGCGATAGAGACCAAGGCAGAATTCAACGATAGAGATTTCGCAAATTAGGACTTTAGGCCGACCTTTTCATGGCGCGGTGGAATTTGCAGGCGTCACATTGCGGTGTAGAGAGTGGAAGGCTTCATCCCCAGAATCGCCACGGCACCGTCAGAGCCAGCAAAATCATTTGATTCCGCACTCTGTGCAAGGCGCCATTCCAGACCGCAGGACGCAATGCCGACCTTTCGCAACGGCGCGCCCCTGCCTTTCGGGTCTTTCTGAACTCTTACAACGCACAGCAAGTGGCTTTACTCTCAACGGGACCAGAGTACCTCACTTCCGCGTCGTGAGATTGGCCGCGGAACTGCACCACTGTTGTTCAGAGTCTGAACCAGCAGACGCGCGCAAGGAGGATGTGAGATGGCCACACTCGAGCAACCAAGAATCGTCATGCCTACCGTCGCCCCCAGTAAACGAAGAACGAGCCGAAAATCCGTCTACGTGGGAATTGCGATTCTGCTGGCGGTCGTCGTGTCTGTTCTTGCGTATCCCAGGGTGGTTGAAGAAATCGCTTACATCCGCGGGATGCAGTCGTATGTGTACGGATTCCCGCTGGTGCTCATGGACGTGACGAACGGAGTGCTGACAGCAACGCCAAAGGCAGGCGAATACAAAGCGCCAATCAATCAGTTCTTCCGCATAAGAACGTATGTGAGTCCGGACTTCAAGGATGTAGTGAGAATCAGTCGTAATTCCTTGTGGTCGGTTGCCGTCCTAGATCTTGAAAAAGAGCCAGTCGTAATATCGCACCCCGACACCGGTGGACGGTTTGTTGTGGTGCAAATGATGAATATGTGGACTGACGACTTTGGTTCCGTCGGCAGTCGTACCACCGGCTCAGGCTCCGGCAAGTTTCTGATTGCCGGCCCTAAATGGAGTGGCACCGCACCTACAGACATAAAGGATATTTACAAATGCGCTACCCGCTATGCCTGGGTGTTAGTGCAGATCTCCGCCAAGAGCCCAGAGGAATTCCCTGCCATAAATGCCATCCAAGACCAGTTGAAAGTGACTCCGCTGAGTGCCTGGGGCAGGCCCTACATGCCACCTGACAATGTCCCGGTCGATCCCGCGGTGGATACCACGTCCACTCCATTCGACCAAGTCCGATTGATGGATGCGGCTACGTTCTTCAATCGTTTAGCCCATGTCATGAAGGACAACCCGCCCTATGCGACGGACAGTTCCATGCAAGAGAAACTGCGGAAACTCGGGGTCGAGCCGGGCAAGGATTTCGACGCGAGTAGAGTCGATCCCAATGTGCTGAAGGGATTGAATCGTGTGCCTGCGCAGATCTGGAACACCTTGGCATCCGCGCCTTACCAGATGAAGGGCGTCAACGGCTGGCTCCTGCCGCTCAATCTCGGGCGTTACGGCAATGATTACAATACCCGCGCCTTCATCGCATACGTTGGCCTCGGAGCACTGACATCGGACGACGCCATTTATCCCAGCGTTTTCGTGGACGCCGACGGGAACCCGCTCCTGGGAACGCACAAGTACACCATGCATTTCCCCAAGGGAGAGATTCTCCCATCCAAAGCCGGGGTGTGGTCCATCTCGCAGTATCGCGAGAACTTTTACGTTCACAACCCGATTGAGCGGTATTCGATCCTTCCTTCGATGCCGATCAAGTACAACGAAGACGGATCGCTCGACATTTATCTGCAGGCGCAGTCACCGGGAGCGGATAAGGAATCAAACTGGCTTCCGCTGCCCCTGAGCGGTCCAGTCAATCTGACAATCCGTGTCTACCAACCGAAACCCGAGATGTTCGACGGTCAGTCGAAGGACAACCTTATGGTGGGACCGGCTACGTACACGATCCCGCCCGTGAAGAAGGTTGAATAGCATTTCTTGGTGACGAACGGCGCGTTGACGGTGAAGATGGCGGGCTTGCCCGACGGTACCAACCACGAGCAGCAGACAGTTCTCAACGCAACAGCAAAACAAACTGGTGACTACGACGAGTCCGAGTGATGAAACGCTGGGCGAGTAATGCACAAAGAGAGCCCGAATGTCCAGCGATCAAGGGCTTACTTATTGCCAAATGTCCAGCCGATACCTGAACTGGTTCCGTAGTCGCTGCCCGAGAAATGCGCTGGCGGCTGGGTATCCCAGTTGCCGTAGAACGAAACGTTCCAAGTGATGTTGTGGAAGAGCTTTACGTAATAGGTCATGTTCGTATTAACAAAGGCCCGCCCGGGTTGGGACAGAGCTGGGAATACCGTGCCGGTAAGGTCAAGGTTGGTCTTGTTGAACTTGAAGAGATTCACATTGGTTGCCACTACGGCGGCGGCGATGTTTGGGCTCCCCTGAGAGCCGGTGAATTGGGAATATTTTGTGTTCTGCCAGGCGAAGCCGGCCAGAACAGAGATCTTGGCATGATTCGTGTTTTTCAAATAGCGTCCTAGGCCACCGCTGATGTTTGTTTGAAGCTGGATCTGCTGTTCCGAGCTCTGCAGGAAGGCGGCCACGCCCGAATAGTACCAATTGTTCCAGCGCAGCAAACGAAGACCATTGACGTTTAAGGAATTTCGGGCCGACGTGCTGGAACCGGTACTGGAGGCCAACGAGGAGCTGAATGATACTCCCGCCATCCAGCGTTCTCGTGGGTATTCGACGGATGAAGTCAGACTGTACTGAGTTGACTGATTGCCTTTGGAATACATGATTCCAGAGTTGACCTGACCATTGAACCGCTGCCAGAACTGGTCGGAGGTCTGTTCCAACTCAACGACTTGTGATTGCACCACGATCTTAGCCCGCTCGTGACTCTCTAAGATCTCAATATGCATCGGCCGCCCGGCGGTCTCTTCCGCCGTGTGGAGCGTACCGCTGTAGACCGACCCGTCCTCGGTTTTCACGACAAACAACTGTTTGCTCTCCAGGTGATGCACCTTCGACCATTGGAGCGAGGACCTCCCATCGATGTAATCGAAGCTGACGTAAAGCACACCCGAATCGAGGCCCTTGATCTCACCAGTGAGGTGATCGCCGTTGTTCATCACAATCACATCAGATTTTTCGCGGGCGAGAAGAGGTACGGCCAGCAGCAGAGTGGCGCTAAGGATAAGGGCTCGGATTGGAGTTAGTTTGATGAGTTCAAGGGCCAAGCTTTCACCTCACCGCGGGTCACTTGAAATCTTGGTAAGGGAGAGACTCCGCGGAACGGATGAGGACACTGTCGCTGTTCTATATGCACGTTTATCCCCAGCATCATAGATGTAAGCTGGGACGCGCCTAGGTGATTGAAAGGAAAAGAATGTTGAGAACCGAATCGCAGCTCGAGGGGACAGCCAAAAGTAGAATCCAACGCACTGCGTTTAGTCTTTAGGACGTTATCCCGACCTTCGCGAGCTCTCAATGTGAGCTAGTGGAGCAGGGCTTCATCGGCCCGTTTAGATGAATCGGAGTGCCCTGCCTCGCTCGCAGATTGTGAATGTAGATTCTTTCGAAAGGGCGGGATTCTGCTTTCAAGACGCAATGCCGACCTTTTTGGAAACTTCACAACCTACTTTCCAATCGGTTCGAACTCTCAAGTCACAACATGATCTCTTCTGTTTTCAACGCGGACAAGCTCTCTTCTCTTGGGTGGTACGAAGTGGCTGGGCGCTTGCACGTCTGATCCTGTGATGTTTTTCTTTAGACGGTCTAGCCGAGGAGGAACCAGCATATGAGTACAACGATTGTCGAACCGCCGTCAGCGCAGGAAGCGGTCGTGGATGAAGGACAGGCTGTCAAATCGAGCTCTTCAGTTGAAAACACCGCAGAAGGTCGGCGTTTGCGAGAAACGCTGGGAAAGCCCCTGGCCTGGCGTCGTTGGGGGCCTTATGTCAGTGAGAGGTCCTGGGGCACGGTGAGGGAGGACTACAGCCCGAACGGAGCGGCTTGGGATTTTCTTTCCCACGATATAGCGCGGAGCAAGGCCTATCGGTGGGGCGAAGATGGACTGGCGGCGATCTGCGACCGCTACCAGCTTCTTGTGTTCGGACTGGCGCTCTGGAACGGCAAGGATCCGATCCTGAAAGAGCGGGCCTTTGGTCTGACACCCGGCGAGGGGAATCATGGCGAGGATGTAAAGGAGTATTACTTCTACCTCGACAACACCCCGACCCATTCCTACATGAAGTATTTGTACAAGTACCCGCAAGCCCAGTATCCCTACGAAAGGCTGCTCGACGAGAACCGCAAACGCGCCGGTCAAGGTTTCGAGTTCGAACTGGTGGACACCGGCACCTTCAATGAGAATCGCTATTTCGATGTTTTCGTCGAGTACGCCAAGGCATCTGGCGAAGACCTCTGCATCCGAATCGAAGCAGTGAATCGCGGGCCGGAGCCCGCGCCCCTCCACATCCTTCCCCATCTCTGGTTCCGGAATACGTGGGCATGGACCGATCCTCTTGGCGCGGAGCCCGAGATCTCGATGGGTCCCGCGACGAAAGAAGCGGTCGTCCTGGTCGCCGATGACACCGTCGAGGAGCACCTGAAAAACCTGACGTTCGACTACGAACTCGGCAAACGATACCTCTACGGGCAAGTGGATGGCCAGCCGCTGTTCACCGACAACGAAACCAACGCAATGCGACTCTATGGCGTTCCCAGCGCCCGTCGATATTACAAGGACGCCTTCCACCGAGCGATCGTTAACGGCGAACAGGATGCGATCAATCCGGAGCGGACTGGGACCAAGGCTTGTCTACATTATGAATACACAGTGCCGGCGGCCGGCTCTGTCGTCGTGCGCCTACGGCTTTCGCCCAATCTCTTGAAAACGCCGCTGAAGGATGTCGACGAGGTCATCGCGAGGCGCCGCTTGGAAGCCGATGAATTCTATGCCGCGGTCCAGCCGCCTAAGGCCACGGAAGACGAAAAGCGGGTGCAGCGGCAGGCATTTGCCGGGCTACTGTGGACAAAGCAGATCTACCTGTTTGATGTGAATGCATGGCTCGAGGGAGACAATCCCAACTCTCCTCCTCCGAGATCACGCGTGGACATTCGAAACAAGCACTGGCGACACCTGAACTCCATGCGCGTGCTGTCCATGCCCGACAAGTGGGAGTACCCCTGGTTTGCTGCTTGGGACTTAGCCTTCCACACGGTCTCGTTCGCGCTGATCGATCCGGAGTTTGCGAAGGAACAGCTCTTTTACATGCTGTTCGAGCAGTTCCAGCATCCCAGCGGCCAGATCCCCGCGTACGAATGGGAGTTCTCTGACCTGAATCCTCCGGTGCACGCATGGGCCGTCTGGCGCGTGTACAGCATGGAAAAGGCGCGCACCGGAAAGGGAGACCGGCTGTTCTTGGAGAAGTGCTTCCACAAGCTGCTCATTAACTTTGCGTGGTGGGTCAACAAGGTGGACAGCGCCGGAAACAATGTATTTGAAGGCGGGTTCCTCGGTCTCGATAACATCACCGTCATCGACCGGAGCGACAAACTGCCTGGCGGCGCGGTGCTGGAGCAATCGGACGCTACCGGCTGGATGGGGATGTTCTGCCTCAACCTGATGCGCATCGCTCTGGAACTTTCCCTGGAAGACAAAGCATATGAGAGTCTCGCGCTGAAATTCTTCGAACACTACATCTATATTGGCGCCGCCATGAAGAACATGGGTGGGCGCAACTATTCGCTGTGGGACGAAGGCGACGGGTTCTTCTACGATGTGTTGCGCTATCCGGACGGAAACTTCCACAAATTCCGCGTGCGTTCCCTCGTTGGTCTTATCCCCCTGTACGCAGCCGAAACGTTGCGAATGGACGACATTTCGCAAGCCCAGGAGTTCCGGACGAACTTTATGTGGTTCGTTAAGAACCGCAAGGAACTCACCGAAAGCTGCTGTCATTACGTCAAGGAAAAGAGGCAATACGAGCTGACGATCGTGAATGAGGACCAACTGCGGCGCATGCTGGATCGGCTTCTCAGCCCTGGGGAGTTCCTCTCCGACTTTGGCATTCGCAGCATGTCCAAGTATCACGAGCAGAATCCGTTTCGCTTCGGCAACAGCGAAGTGCGCTACGATCCGGCCGAGTCAGGCAACAAGATCAAAGGCGGCAATTCCAACTGGCGCGGACCCATCTGGTTTCCGACGACGTTTCTCATCATCGAATCGTTGCGGACGCTGGGCGCAGGGTTTGGTGACGACCTCAAACTCAAACTTCCCGGCGATCCCGGCCCGGCCCGTAATCTGTACGAGATTGCAGGCGAGATTGCCAACCGCATGATCCGCATCTTTACTCGCGACGAAAACGGGCGACGGCCTGTCTACGGCGGAACTAAAGTCTTCCAGGAAGACCCTAACTGGAAAGACCTGATTCTGTTCTACGAGTTCTATCACGGCGATAACGGTGCTGGCCTGGGAGCATCCCACCAAACTGGCTGGAGCGCGTTGGTGGCCGCTTTGATCGAGGACTGGAGACGATAGAAGAAAGCTGGTACTTATGCAGTCAGAAGAAAGCTGGTACTTATGCAGTCATTTGCTAATTGGAGCATTCGCTACAAGCTGCTCTCTGTTCTTCTGTTGCTGGGCATAGGGACCCTCCTGTTTACGGGGACGGTCGCCTATGTCAAGTACCGTGGCAGTTTGAAGCAAGACGCAATGAGGCAGCTCACTGGCGTCACCCGCTCGAAACAATTTCAAATCGAGTCCTACTATCAAACGATCCAACAGCATGCTGTGACCCTCAGTGCAGACCGCATGTTCATCGATGCCGCGAGGGAATTCCGCGCGGCTTATCGCAAGCTGGACGCAGCTTCCCCTTCGGCCGATACCCAGTCCGCAGTGCGCAAAGATTATCAGGACAACTTTTACCCCGATATGCAGAGGCTCAAGATAGCCCGTCCGCGAGTCGAAGAGTACTTGCCGACTGTTTCGGCGGCGTGGCAGCTTCAGTATCTCTATATCGTTAAAAACCCGCACCCTCCGGAGCACCGAAACGAATTGGCAAATGCCGGCGACGGCAGCGACTATAGCAGGGTTCACGAGAAGTACCACCGCGCATTCAGACATCTCATTGAAAGTTATGGCTATTACGATCTTTATCTCATTGACGATGAGACGGGAAGAGTTCTTTACGACGTGTCCAAAGACCGGGACTTTGGCACTGATCTCCTGAAGGGTCCCTATCGGGATAGCAATCTGGCAAAAGTCTTGAAGCAATCTCTGGCCACTAACAACCCGGACGCTGTCTTCTTATCCGACTTTGAACCCTATGAGGCCTCGAAGGGAGAGCCGACTCAGTTTGTCGCAAGCCCTATCTACGATGGGCAGGAGCGGATTGGCGTATTCGCACTCCAGATCTCGACAGATGCCATCGACAATGTCATGACCGGCAAGCGTGGATGGGAAAGGTACGGCTTGGGGCAAACAGGCGACTCGGTCATTGTCGGACAGGATCAACTGGTTCGCACGAATGACCGCCAATATCTGGAGCACCCGGACGGTTTTATCGCCGCGCTCGGCGACGCGGGCGTATCTGATGAGAAACAGCAACGAATTCATCTCTACGAGACAACCATTCTTCAGTTCTCGACGAGGTCTCCCACAGCAGTAGCCGCTGCCCTCGAGGGTAAGGAAGGAACTCTCATCGAGAAAGATGCGTTGGCAGGGGGGGACCTCCTGGTGTCATATATGCCCTTGCATATCAACGATCTGCACTGGGTGATCGTGTCTCGTATGGCGCTGGATGACGCACTCACGCCGGTCGCCGATATGGGGCGGATGTTCGGCTGGTGGGGAGCAGGCCTTTTGCTGGTGACGGCGATTGGCGCGTGGCTCATGACCCGCCAGATCCTGCGTCCGGTCAACGCTCTGGTGAATGCTTCGGCGAAGGTGGCTGGCGGTGACCTTACTGCGCAAGTCGATTGGAAATGGAAGGATGAACTTGGAGTTCTCTCCGACACTTTCAATTCGATGACGAAGAGTATTCGTGACAAGACGGAGGTGATCGAGCAGAAGAATCGCGAGAATGAAACGCTGCTGCTCAATATCCTTCCGGCAGAGATTGGAGTCCGCCTGAAGGGAGGCGAGCATCAGATTGCCGACAACTTTGCGGACGTTACCGTATTGTTTGCCGATATCGTCGGATTCACGGTGCTATCCAGCAACACCCCCGCGAAAAGAATCGTGGACATACTAAATGGCATTTTCTCACTTTTCGATCGTGAAGCTCACGAGCTTGGCATAGAGAAAATCAAAACCATTGGGGACTGCTATATGGCCGTTTGCGGCCTGCCCCAGCCGCACTCGGATCACGCCGACAGAATGGCTCTGATGGCGCTCCGCATGCGGGAGGCGATCAAACGATACAACGAGGAGAAGGGAACGAACCTTCAGTTGCGCATCGGGATCAACTCCGGCCCGGTAATAGCTGGCGTCATCGGCGAGAGCAAGTTCATCTACGATCTCTGGGGCGACACGGTGAACATCGCGAGTCGTATGGAATCGACAGGCGTGCCCGGTGGGATTCAAATGACGCGAAGCGTGTACGAGCGACTGAAAGGCAAGTTCGAAATCGAGAACCGGGGGGTAATCCCGGTGAAAGGAAAGGGCGAGATCGAAACCTGGTTCTTACACGGCCAGTTGCGGGCAGTAGAGGTGGCTTCATGAAAGTGCGGCTCTTAGCCTCGTCGGTCCAAGATCCTTCCCGGCGGCAGTTTGTCACGAGTTGCCTTATCAACCGAGCCGTGGCCATCGACGCGGGTTGTGTGGGGTTTTACGGCAGCCCCCAAGAGCAGGAGGCCATTCGACACGTGTTCCTCACCCACTCTCATGCGGACCATACGGCGAGTTTGCCGATGTTCGTCGAAAATACATGGTCATCCTCGGGAAAATGCCCGCGCATTTACGGCAGTCGCGAAACACTCGACAGCTTACAACGTCATGTCTTCAACAACACTGTGTGGCCCGACCTCGTCGCTCTCTCGAAAGAAAAACACCCCTTCCTCTCTCTGTGCCCGCTTCAAGCCGAAGTGCCGGTGGAAGCCGACGGTCTCAGGATTACTCCTGTTCGAGTCAACCATTTGGTTCCGACGTTTGGTTACGTGGTCAGTGACGCGGACGGCGCGGTGATTATCGGCGCGGACTCCGGTCCGACCGACCGGTTGTGGGAGGTCGCGCACCAGACGGACGGTCTGTGGGCAGTCTTCCTCGAAGCGTCCTTTCCCAATTCGATGAAGAGTCTAGCGGAAGCCGCCCGTCACCTGACACCTGAGATGTTTCGCCGCGAAGTCGAGAAGATGCCTTCGGGAGTCAGGGTGGTGGCCGTGCATATCAAGGTTCGCTATCGCGAGCAGGTGATCCGCGAATTGCGTGCCCTGCGACTCCCCAACCTGGAAATTGGTGAGTGCGAGAAGGAGTACGAACCCGGCCTGGTCATGGCGTCCATCGCTTGATTCTGAGCCGCTAGCCGGCTCGTGGCGTGCGCGAAGACAGACCGCAGGACTGCAACTTTGATCGACGAGTCTAAAATGCTCCAACCTCGGTCACCGTCGCGGAAACGATTCACGCATTTAGGCGCTACCGCCTGCATTCTTTTCCTGTGCTTTCCTTTTCTTCTGCGCGCACAGATCCCCTTGCCTGCCTCCAACCCGGCACCGGTTCCCGCTGTGGTCCAGCCTGCAGTTCCCCAAGACGCTCTTGGCCGCACCACCCCACGCGGCACCGTTCTGGGCTTCCTGAACGCCGCTCGCAAGGGGGACGACGATCTCGCATCCCAATATCTGAATACCCGCCATCATGACAAAGCCGCCGCGAATCTTGCCAACCAGCTCTACGTCGTCCTCGATCGTCGACTGCCTGCCCGGCTCAATGTAATCAACGACGCGCCCGACGGTTCAGATCCGCTCAGGCCCACCC
>Ga0209698_10001083_pt1 | contig 31300 bp, 26 predicted proteins | sample LitLauG_LLR_2012_FD_187203 | JGI IMG/M metagenome (GOLD analysis project Ga0209698, IMG submission 187203) | Freshwater sediment microbial communities from Pennsylvania, USA - Little Laurel Run_MetaG_LLR_2012 (SPAdes) (version 2) | ecosystem: Environmental > Aquatic > Freshwater > Creek >... | reverse complement strand
GACGAGCCGCGTGGGGATCTTGAACGCCGCGAGGTGCACCGCGAGGTGGTCGCGCAACTCGTCGTCGGTGAGCGTCTCGCCGAGCTTGAGCGACACCACGCAGGCGACCTCCTCGCCGAGGCGCTCGTGGGGCACGCCGAAGACGGCGGCCTCGTTGACCGAGGGGTGCTCGTAGATCGCCGCTTCGACCTCTGCGGAGTAGACGTTCTCCCCCGCGCGAAGGACCATGTCCTTCGCGCGGTCCTCGACGTAGAGGAACCCGTCCTCGTCAACGCGGCCGATGTCCCCGCTTCGCAGCCACCCGTCGACGATCGTCTCGGCCGTGTCCTCGGGCCTGCCCCAGTAGCCGGTGAAGACGTTGGGGCCCTTCATCCAGATCTCGCCGCGCTCGCCGGTGGGCACGACCGCGAGCATCTCGTCGCGGATCTCGACGTCGAGGATCGAGGTGCGCGCGCGTCCCGTCGACGACGGGTGCGTGACGTAGTCGTCGCCGGTGTTCGACGGCCCGAAGGCGTTCGTCTCGGTCATCCCGTAGCCGATGCCGGGCCGGCCCTTTGAGAAGCCACCCTCGATGCGCGCGACGAGCTTGGGCGGCGCGGGCGCGCCGCCGCCGCCGACGCTCGTGAGCGAGGACGTGTCGTACTTGGAGAAGTTGGGCGACTCGAGCAGGTCCCAGCTCTGGGTGGGGACGCCGACGAACTGGGTGACCTTGTGGCGCTCGATGAGCGCGAGGGCCTTCTCGGGGTCCCATCGGTGCATCATCACGAGCTTGAGCTGCAGGCTGAAGCACGACAGCATCACGGGCACGCAGCCGGTGACATGGAACAGCGGCACGATCAGGATGAGACAAGGGGGGTTCCCCCCGCCGCCGCCGGCGGTCGGGGTCTTGAGCACGCCGGCGATCGAGCCGCTGCACGCGAAGGCCATCACCGCCTGGCAGATCGCGCGGTGGGTGGAGGCCGCGCCCTTGGGGAAGCCCGTGGTGCCAGAGGTGTACAGGATCGTGGCGATGTCCTCGGGATCGACCTCGACCGCGGGCATCGGGTTCCCGCGCACCACGACGTCCTTCCAGCGCTGCACGCCCGTGGGAACCGGCACCAGGGTGTCCGTGCGCGTCGCGATGATCGGAATCGAGCGCCGCTCGCACGCCGGATGGGCCCGTGCCATGCGCTCGGGGTCGCAGATCAGCACCTTGAGCTGGGCGTCGCCGACGGCGTAGTCGATCTCCTCCTCTGTCCACCAGGCGTTGAGCGACACCGAGATCGCGCCGACCGACAGCACCGCGGCGAAGGCCACGATCCACTCGGGCAGGTTGCGCATCGAGATGCCGACGCGGTCACCGGGCTCGACGCCGAGCTCGTGGACCAGGGCGTGCCCGAGCGCGTCGGCCTCGGCCATGACGTCGCCGAAGCTCCACTCCTCGTCCTCGTAGACCAGGAACGTCGCGTCGACGCCCCTCGAGGGGTTGAAGACGTCCAGCAGGGTCCGCGGAGCGTGGACGAACACCCGGTAGTCGACACCGTCGATCTGGCGCACTTGTGTCTCGAAGATCTGCCCGGGCCCCGTGACCTGAGCGAGGGCCTCCTCGTACGACACTGCCATCTGCTGCCTCCGCTGGATCGTTCCCGAAGGGGCATCCTACGCAACCCCCGCGTGCATCCCGGGTGCCCGATTGCTAGGAATGCGCCATGCCGATCAACGTCACCGCGGTTCCCACGCTCCCCGACCACGTCAACGACGTGCGCCTGCGCACCGCCGCGCTGGTCAACTCCGAGATCCTCCCCCGGGAATCCGAGCTGTGGCCCCAGCGCCGCGGGACCGCGGTCACCGACGGCGACCTGTCGAACGCCAAGGCCGCGCGAGAGTCCGTGCGAGAGCAGGTCCGCGCGGCGGGGCTGTGGGCGCCGCACCTGCCCCGCGAGTACGGCGGGATGGGCCTCGACTTCCTGTCGCACGCCTACATGAACGAGATCCTCGCCTACGCCGTGGGCGCCGCGTCGCTGTTCGGGGTCGTCGCCCCGAACTCGGGCAACCAGCGGATCCTCGTCAAGTACGGCACCGAGGAGCAGAAGCGCAAGTGGCTGCTCCCGCTCATCGAGGGGACCATGGAGTCGGGGTTCTCCATGACCGAGCCCGAGGTCGCCGGCAGCGACCCGCGGAGCCTTCGGACCACCGCGGTGCGCGTGGGCGACGAGTGGGTCATCAACGGCCACAAGTGGTTCACGTCCAACGGAAAGGACGCGGACTTCTTCATCGTCATGTGCCGGGCGGACGATCCCTCGGGCGAGCTGGGACGCACGGGCCAGATGGTCCAGATCATCGTGCCGACGGACACGCCCGGTGTCGAGATCGTCCGCGGCATCGGGATCTGGGGGCACCGAAGCTCGGACCACTGCGAGGTCCGCTACAGCGACGTGCGCGTCCCGGTCGACAACGCGCTGGGCGGCGTCGGGCAGGGCCACGAGGCCGCCCAGGAGCGTCTCGGGGCCGGCCGCATCTACCACTGCATGAACTCGGTGGGCCAGATGTGGCGCGCCTTCGACCTCACCGTCGAGCGCGCGCTGACCCGAGAGGTGCACGGCGGGCTGCTCAAGGACAAGCAGTTCATCCAGGGCTACATCGCCGACTCGTACATCGACCTGCAGACCGCGAGGCTCCTCACGATCAAGGCGGCCGAGCTCATCGACAGCGGCGACCCCCGCGCGCGCACCGAGATCTCCGCGCTCAAGATCTACGTCCCCGCCGCCTATCACCGCGTCGTCGACCGGGCCATCCAGGTCTGGGGCGCTGCGGGCGTCTCCAACGACCTCCCCCTGGCCGCGATGTACCTCGGCGCGCGCACGCTGCGGCTCGCCGACGGACCCGACGAGGTCCACCGGATCCTCATCGCCAAGACCGTGCTGCACCACTACGAGACCGGGAGCAGCTGGGACTTCGCGAAGTAGTGCGCATCGAGGTCCACACCGTCCCGGGCTCGAGCGCGACCAGGGTCGGCGGCGAGCACGGCGGGCGCCTCGTCGTTCGGGTCACCCAGCGCGCCGTCGACGGCAAGGCGACCGAGGCCGTGCGACGCGCCGTCGCCGACGCGCTCGGCGTTCCCGCGCGCGACGTCGCGGTGCTCGCGGGGGCGACGTCGCGTCGCAAGGTCCTGTTAGTCGAGGGCCCCGACGACGAGCTTGCGGCCGCCTGCGCGCGGCTCATGGAGGGTGGGCATTAAGAACCCCGAACGATGCCGCCTATGTGGCTATGCTCGGTGACAAGAAACGCTTTTCTACTTACAGGGAGATCACTCAATGCTTGCATCGACGTCGTACCCGATCCTCGGGTTCTTCTGGTACCTGCTCATGTTCTTCTTGTTCTTCATCTGGATCTTCATCCTGATCCAGGTGATCATGGACATCTTCCGCAGCCACGACATGGGCGGGTTCGCCAAGGCGATCTGGCTGATCTTCATCCTGTTCCTGCCGCTGCTCGGCGTGCTGATCTACCTGATCGCCCGCGGCCACAAGATGCAGGAGCACCAGCTGGCCGCCGCCAAGGAGCAAAAGCAGCAGTTCGACGCCTACGTCAAGGAGACCGCAGGGACCTCGACGGCCGACGAGCTCGCCAAGCTCGCCGACCTCAAGTCCAAGGGCGCCATCACCGACGCGGACTACGAGGCCGCAAAGGCGAAGATCCTGAGCTAGCCGCTCACGATCCCGATCTCCAACACACCCCGGGCCCAAGGCCCGGGGTGTGTTGCGTCCGGGCGCTGGACGTAACCTCGTGACCATGGAGTCCGCCCCACGGCCACAGACCCTCCGGTTCGTCACCGCCACGGCCCTGTTCGACGGCCACGACGCGTCGATCAACATGATCCGGCGCCTCCTGCAGCACCAAGGGTGCGAGGTCGTGCACCTGGGCCACAACCGGTCCGTCGCCGAGATCGTCGACGCCGCCGTCGACGAGGACGCCCACGGCATCGCGGTCAGCTCGTACCAAGGCGGCCACGTCGAGTTCTTCGAGTACCTCGTCGACGAGCTCGCGCGGCGCGGACGCCCCGAGATCCGGGTCTTCGGCGGCGGAGGGGGCGTGATCATCCCGAGGGAGATCGCCGCCCTCGAGGCCCGCGGCGTCGCGAAGATCTTCTCCCCCGACGACGGCTCGCGCCTCGGGCTGACCGGGATGGCCGAGGAGATGTGCGCACTCGCCGCGGCGGCCCCGCGCGCGCCGCTCGAGGTGCCCGACGCGCTCTTCGGCGGCGACCGCCTCGCCCTGGCGAGGGCGATCACCTCGATGGAGGAGTCGACCTGCAGCGACGCCGTCGCCGCCGCGATCCGCGAGGCGGCGAGCGCGAGGACGGTGCCCGTCCTCGGCGTGACGGGCACCGGGGGCTCAGGGAAGAGCTCGCTCACCGACGAGCTGCTCCGACGGTTCCGCCTCGACTGCGAGGACAAGCTGCGCATCGCGGTCGTCGCGGTCGACCCCACACGCCGCCGCAGCGGCGGGGCGCTGCTCGGCGACCGCATCCGCATGAACGCGATCGACTCGCACCAGGTGTTCTTCCGCTCGCTCGGCGCTCGCGGCGCCGCGGGCGGGCTCCCTGAGCACCTCGGCGACGTGCTCGCGGCCTGCGCGGCGTGGGGAGCGGACCTCGTGGTCGTCGAGACGCCCGGCATCGGCCAGGGCGACGCGGGGATCGAGGAGATCGCCGACGTGTCCCTGTACGTCATGACGCCCGAGTACGGCGCGCCGAGCCAGCTCGAGAAGATCGAGATGCTCGACGCCGCCGACGTGATCGCCATCAACAAGTTCGAGCGCCGCGGCGCGCTCGACGCGCTGCGCGAGGTGCGCCGCCAGGTGGCGCGACTGCGCGGGAGCCCCGGGCAGGGCCTCGAGGAGCTCCCCGTCTTCGGGACGATCGCGGCGAGGTTCAACGACGACGGCGTCACCGCGCTGTACCACGAGCTGAGGCGGCGGCTCGCCGAGCACGGGCTCGCCGCGGTTCACGGGACCCTCGCGGACCCCGCCATCCACGCCTCCACCCACGCCGACGTGATCATCCCGCCCGAGCGCGTCGCCTACCTCGGGGAGATCGCCCGCACGGTGCGCGACTACCACCGAGAGACCGACCGCCAGGCTCGCGCCGCGGGACTCGCCGCGGCGCTGCGGACCGCCGCCGAGCACCTCGCCGCGAACGGGACGGCCGACGCCGCGGTCGAGGCGGCGGCCGCGGCCGCGGCCGCCGAGGTCGACCCGGTGCTCGCCGACGAGCTCTCGAGGTGGCCCGCGACCGCGGCGGGCTACCGAGGGGCGTCGATGACGGTCGCGGGACGCGACGTCGAGCTTCGGCGCACGACGCTGTCGGGAAGCGAGGTCCCCCGAGTCGGGGTCCCGAGGTCAGAGGACGCCGCGACGCTGGTGCGCTACCTGCGCAGCGAGAACCTCCCGGGGCGCTTCCCGTTCACCTCGGGCGTCTTTTCGTTCAAGCGCGAGGACGAGGACCCGACGCGCATGTTCGCAGGCGAGGGCGACGCCGCGAGGACGAACCGGCGATTCCACCTCCTCGCCGAGGGCCAGCCCTCCACGCGGCTGTCGACGGCGTTCGACTCGGTCACCCTCTACGGCTTCGATCCCGACGTTCGACCTGACATCTTCGGGAAGGTCGGCAACGCGGGCGTGTCGGTCGCGACCATCGAGGACGTTGCGGTCCTCTACGGGGGCTTCGACCTGTGCGCGCCGAGCACGTCGGTCTCCATGACGATCAACGGGCCCGCGCCGACGATCCTCGCGATGTTCCTCAACGTCGCGGCGGACCAGCGCGTGGCGGCGCTCGAGGCCGCCTCGCCGCACTCGCTGGGCGACAAGGAGCGCGCCGCGGCGCGGCGCGAGGCGCTCTCGACCGTTCGCGGCACGGTCCAGGCCGACATCCTCAAGGAGGACCAGGGCCAGAACACCTGCATCCTGTCGACCGAGTTCGCGCTTCGGATGATGGGCGACGTCCAGCAGTACTTCGTCGACAACGAGGTCAGGAACTTCTACTCGGTGTCGATCTCGGGCTACCACATCGCCGAGGCCGGGGCGAACCCCATCACCCAGCTCGCCCTGACCCTGTCCAACGGCTTCACCTACGTCGAGTCCTGGCTCGCGCGGGGCATGCCCGTCGACTCGTTCGCGCCCTCGCTCTCGTTCTTCTTCTCCAACGGGATGGACGCGGAGTACACGGTGCTCGGCCGGGTGGCGCGGCGGATCTGGGCGATCGTGATGCGGGACCGCTACGGGGCCTCGGAGCGCTCCCAGCGCCTCAAGTACCACGTCCAGACGTCCGGGCGCTCCCTTCACGCACAGGAGATGTCGTTCAACGACATCCGCACGACGCTCCAGGCGCTCTGCGCGGTCTACGACAACTGCAATTCGCTGCACACCAACGCGTACGACGAGGCGGTGACCACGCCCACCGGCGAGTCGGTCCGCCGCGCCATGGCCATCCAGCTGATCATCAACCGCGAGTGGGGCCTCTCGGGCACCGACAACCCCCTCCAGGGCAGCTACGTCGTCGACGAGCTGACGGACCTGGTCGAAGAGGCGGTGCTCAGCGAGTTCGACCGGCTCAACGAGCGCGGCGGCGTGCTCGGCGCCATGGAGCTCGGCTACCAGCGCGGGCGCATCCAGGACGAGTCGATGCTCTACGAGCAGCGCAAGCACGACGGGTCGCTGCCGATCGTCGGGGTGAACACGTTCCTCGATCCCGGCGCCGCCCCGATCCCCGACTCCATCGAGCTGGCGCGCTCCACCCTCGAGGAGCGCGAGGCCGCGGTGCAGCGGCTCGAGGCGTTCAAGGCGGCGCACGCCCAGGACCGCGAGGCTGCGCTGGCGCGGCTCCGCGAGGCCGCCCTGTCCGGGGGCAACACCTTCGAGGTGCTCATGGACGTCGTGCGCTGCTGCACGCTCGGGGAGATCACCGCGACCCTGTTCGAGGTGGGCGGCCGGTACCGCCGCAACCTCTGAGAAGGGGCGCACCCGAACCGCGCGGGTCGGCCGGTAGTGTCGACCCCTTGTGTCTGCGCCCAAGTCCCCGCTCGCGACCCGGATCGCGGCACGCCTCCCCTTCGACGCGCACGGCCTGCTGACCCCGCCGGTCCGGCGGTTCTACCTCGCGACGGTCCTCGGCACCTTCGGCGGCGGCCTCGTGCTGTCGCTCTTCGTCATCTACCTGGTCCACGTCCGGCACTTCTCGGTGCTGGCGTCGACCGCGCTGCTCGCCTGGGAGTCGATCGTCGGGCTCGCGATCTCGCCCTTGTTCGGCTCGGCGGTCGACCGCTTCGGGCCGTCACGGGTCCTGGTCGTGACGATGTCGGCCTCCGCCCTCGGCGTCGCGGCGCTCGCGTTCATCTCGACGCTGCCCGCCGCGTTCGCCGTGGCGACGGTCACCTCCGTCGGCGGCGCGGGGACCTGGGGGGCGCTCACGGTCCTCTTGACACGGTTCGTCGCCGAGGAGCGCCGACAGGACGCGTTCGGCGTGAACTTCATGCTGATCAACCTCGGCATCGGCCTCGGCGCCCTGTGCGGCACGTCGATCGCGAACATCCACAACCTGCGCAGCTTCCAGGCCCTGTACCTGGCCTGCGGCGCGATCCTGCTCGTCCAGGCCGGCGTGATCTTCACCCTGCGCAGCCATGGTGGGCCGCCCGCTGCCCCCGAGCACCACGAGCAGGCCCAGGAGGGGTGGTCCGAGGTCCTCGCTGACCGCCGGCTCCTGCGGTTCCTCGCCGTCTCGGTGCTCCTCGCGGTCTGCGGCTACGGGTCGATCGAGGCCGGCATGCAGCTGTTCGTGGTCAACGTCCTGCACCTGCCGCTGCGGGCCGTCGGGCTCACCTTGTTCTTCAACACCGGCACGATCGTGGTCGCGCAGATCTTCGTGCTGGGTGGCATCAAGGGGAAGAGCCGCTCGATGATGATCGGCCTCGTCGGGCTGTGCTGGGGGCTGTCGTGGGCGCTCGCCGCGTCCTCGCTGCTCATGGGGGCCGTCGCGGCGGTCATCGCGCTGTGCGTGGGCCAGATCGTCTTCGCGCTCGGCGAGACCGTGTGGGCGCCGGTCGCGCCCGCGCTGGTCAACGACCTCGCGGCCGAGCACCTGCGCGGCCGCTACAACGCCCTGAACGGCGTGGTCTGGCAGACCGGCGGCACCGTGGGCCCGCTCATCGCAGGGCTCTTCCTCGCGGGCGGGCACGGCGCGGCGTGGACGATCACCTTGATGCTCGGCGCGCTGCTCGGCGGCCTCGGGGCGACCACGATGCGCCGCGTGCTCACCGCGGCCGAGGACGGCCGCGTGGTGCCGACCGGCTGAGCCGGCACCACGCGGCCGATCGGCTCAGCCGGGGATCTCCTCGCACGGGCCGGTCCCGCAGACGTTCGGGATGAGCCCGGTGACCATGAAGGTCCGGATCTGCAGCACGTGGTTCGGGTCCGCCCGCCCGTAGTCGTGCGGGTCGTTGCCGTACAGCAGGCTCGACGAGGGCGCGAGGTCCACCGTGGGCGGCGTCGGGGTCCCGAAGTCCCACAGCTCGATGAACGCGGGGTTCGCGATCGCGGGGTTGACCGCGGTGAAGCCCCACTGCACCGGCGTCGCCACGTTGGTCCTGGTCGTCCCGCCGTAGGTGGGATCGAACGCGGGCTGGTGGTTGAACGCGCCGATGGTGCGCGCGAAGGCCTCGTCCGAGACGTTGGCCACCTGGTGGTCGCCGTAGTTCTCGGTGATGAACACCTGCTTGGCCGGGGTCCCCGCGTACGGGTGCGACGTGAGGTTCTCCGCGTAGCCGTCGTTCTCGCCGCGGTCCCAGAGCATCTGGGCCAGCTGGAGTCCGACCTGCTGGTCGACCGCGTTCGGGTACGCCGGGTCGTAGACCGAGGCGAACTCGGACCAGTCCACGGAGCGGTTCAGCAGCAGGCCGCCGTAGTTCTCGCCCGCGACGCCGAGCACCGCGCGCTTCCACTGCGTCGACAGCGCCGAGAGGGCGCCGCCCATGATCCCGCCCTGGGAGTACCCCATGTACTCGCACTTGCCCACGGCGAAGCGGGCCTTGCCGCCCTGCTGGAACGCGGCGTTCGAGGCGAAGCCGTTGGGCGAGTTGATGAGCCGGGCGAGGAACTGGAAGTTCACGAAGCCCTGGAGCATGTGGTCCACGTTGACGTGGAAGTTGCTCATGTCGTTGAGCGAGGCGGCGACGCTCAGCAGGTCGTTCTGGGACATCCCGTCCCAGTCGGTCGCGCAGCCCATCATGTTCTGGGTGACGTCCTGGGCGAAGGAGTGGCCCGCGACCTCGGTCGCGTCACCGAGCAGTCCGTGGCCGTACAGGGTCGGCTGGGCCGCGACGCCACCTTGGATCGACGTCGGCATCACGCAGATGAAGTTGGCCCAGATCTGGTTCGACCAGGCGCCCTTGGAGAGCACCGACTTGTCGAGCAGCGGAAGGCCCTTCTTGTCGGTGTGCATCGCGCCGCAGAACGCCGTGTTGGTGCTGTTGTAGACGTAGGCGAGCGCCGTCGGGCAGTGGTTGAGGAACGTGGGGACCTGGAAGGTCCCGGTGACCCGGTACTCCGAGCCGACGACGCCCGAGGAGTACACCTTGAACACCGGCGCGGTCTTGCCCACGAGCTTGAAGGCCTGGTTGCGCATCGTGAGCGCGGGGTCCGCCAGGTCGTAGGCCGCGAACTTCGTCGACGAGGTCCCCCCGGCCGAGATCACCGAGAAGTCCCACGCGGCGTACAGGTAGGTCGTGTTGAAGCCCTTGAGGTCGTTGGTCACGACCCACTTGAGGTGCGCGCCGCGCGTGGCGGGCGTCATGGTCCCGTGCAGCGCGGCGGTCTCGCCGGCGAGCTGCGGGATCCGGGCGTTGGAGGTGTCGAAGAGGTTCCGCAGGACCACGTCGATCCGGTCGCCCTCCTTGTAGTTCTTCACCGGGTGGATCATGAGCAGTTGGGTGGTGGCGTCGTGGTTCAGCGCGTCGAGCTCGGCGAAGTAGGGCACGCAGGTCTTGGTGTTGGTGTCCCACAGCACGACCGGCGCGTTCGGATTGGTGAGCACGCCGCTGATCGAGCACCCCGACGCGCCGATGTCCGTCGACGGCGCGATCCCCGAGTTCGTGAGCGAGAGGTTCGGGACGTGGATCATCACGACCGACCCGGGCGAGAACCCGTCGTTGAGGTTCTGGTACTTGGGGTTGATGTGCACGCCATGGACGTTCATCGGCGTGGCGGTCGGCGAGATGTTCACGAGGCGCCCCGTCGGCGTCGTCGCCGCCTTGGTGAACGCGTTGTTGGGCCACGGCAGCAGGCAGTCGTGGCCGACCGGGGTGGCGACGAGCGCGTCGCACTGCTTGACGCCCGGATCGGGCATCGCCGCGGCGGACGCCGTCGTCGTCGCGCCGCCGAGCAGCGCGAAGGCGGGGAGCACGAGTGCTGCCGCAAGGGTCGGATGGATCCACCGATGACGCGCCATTGGGCCTCCTGGAGCCGTTGAGGCAACGACCATATCCCGACGGTGGAGACACTCCGCGCGAATCTGTCCCACACGCTGAAGCCGCTTCATCGCGTGCGGGCTCGCGTCGCCGCGCTCGCGTCGCTCAGCGCGTGAATCCCGACGGCAGCACCCCGCCGCTGCCACCGGGCGGGGGCGAGCCCGGGCCGGGGACCGGGTAGCCGGGCACGCCCCCGGGGGCGCCGCCCGGGCCCGCGCCGCCGCCCGGGCCGAGCGCGCCCGCGCCCACGAGCCCCTCGAAGGACCACACCCCGAGGGTCGCGAGGCTGAGCGCGACCGCCGCGGCGCCCCAGCGGGGCAGCTGCTGGAGCAGCCACGCACCGAGCAGCGCGATCACCCCGATGACCGGGACGTAGAAGCGGATCACGTGGATGCTCGCCGCGAGGCTCGCGCTCTGCGCGACGGTCCACGGGTACGCGAGGTACAGCAGCCACAGGCCGCCCCACGCAGCGGCGAGCCACCCGCCCACCCACGCGTCACGCGACGTCGCGCGATCGAGCCGCGCGCCGGGCTCCGCGAGGACGCCGCGCAGCGCGCGCAGCGCGATCCACGCGATCGCGGCGAGCCCCAAGAGCGCCATGGGCATGGCGCGCACGAGGTGCACCGGCATGCCGACGACGTTGCTCGGGATCGCGCTGGCCGAAAAGGAGATCTCCCCCGCGGCGTAGCCCGTCGAGGTCGCACTGCCGTAGGCCACCGCGTTGAACGCGAGGATCGCGCCACCGAGGACCGCCATGGTGGCGAGCCACCACGCCGCGGCACGCCGCGGCAGCCGCGCGGCGCGCGCCATGCAGAGCACCGCGGCCGCCGCGACGAGCAGCACCACGACGTCGGTGTAGCGGATGAAGACGGCGCCGACGAGCGCGGCCGAGGCGGCCACGCCCGCCGCCGTGCGCCACCGCGGCGCGACCTCCTCGGCGAGCAGGGCGTAGAGCAGTCCACCCGCGCCCGCGGCGATGAGCGACGCGTCGGTGAACGTCGGCATCGTCGAGCGCCAGGCGAAGGCCATCGCGGCGCCCGAGGTGCAGAACAGCACGACGGCGAACGTGCCGCCCCACGCGCCCAGCCAGCGCCGCGCCCCCGCGTAGAGGCCCGCGCAGCCGAGAGCCCCGTAGAACAGCGGGGCGAGCCGCAGCTCGCCGATCAGGTAGAAGGGCACCGCGAAGAACGGGTAGCCCGGGTTCTTCTCGCTCACCCAGTAGCCGCTCGCGAGGTGGTGCCACTGCATGATCCCCGGGGAGGCGACGTGGCTGAGCTGGGCGGCCAGCGCCGCGTACTGGGCGCTCGAGAGCAGCACCTCGCCGTGGCTGAGCGCGATGATCGACGCGCGGTACGCGTAGTCGTCGGGTTCGAGCAGCGCTGCGGACTTGGTGAGCGCGACCAGGCACAGCAGGGCGAACGCCGCCACCGCCACCCCGGGCTCGACGAGCGACCTGGCGCGCGGGCCTCGCCGGGCGGGCGCCGCAGAGGCCCCGTGGTGCTCGAGCAGCGTCGTCATGGCGAGGAGTCTCGGCACCGCCGGTGTGAGCGCGCTAAGCGCAGCGCGACGCGCGGCTAAGAATGCCCGCCTGCTACTCGGCGAGCACCTCGAGCAGGAAGTCCACGATCCTGGGCGTCGCGTCGAGCCGGTTCTCGAGCCGAGCGAGGCCGTGGCCCTCGTCCTCGTAGATCACGAGCTCGCAGCGCACGCCGCGCTCCACGAGCCGCGACGCGAGCTGCTCGGCCTCGGAGACCGGCACGCGCGGGTCGTTGCGGCCGTGCACGACGAACAGCGGTGCGACGATGTCGTCGACCCGCGTCATGGGCGACGCCGCGGCGAGGAAGTCGCGGTCGTGCTCGAGCGACCCGTACTCGTGCTCGCGCAGGGTCCGGCGGTACGCGGAGGTGTTCTCGAGGAAGGTCACGAGGTTCGAGATGCCCACGATGTCCACGCCCGCGGCCCAGCGGGAGGGCTGGAACGCGAGGCCCGCGAGCACCATGTAGCCGCCGTAGGACCCCCCGTACAAGGCGACGCGATCCTCGTCGAGGCCGTTCGCCGCGATCCACTCATGCACCGACTCGAGGTCACGCACCGAGTCGAGGCGCCGGACGGTGTCGTCGAGGGCGGCGAAGCGCTTGCCGTAGCCCGTCGAGCCACGGACGTTGGGCACGACGACCGCGAGCCCCGCGGCCAGGAGTCCCTGGATCACCGGGTTGAACACGAGCCTCGACTGGGACTCGGGGCCGCCATGGATCACCACGACGACCGCCGGCCGCTCGACGCCGGCCGGCCGGTAGCAGTACAGCGCCAGCTCCTCGCCGTCGAAGCTGGTCGCGACACTCGATTCGGCGGCCACGAAGGAGTCCGCCGGCATGCCGAGCGCACTGTCGGTGAGCCGCCGGCACGCCCGCGCCGCGTCGAGCGCCCAGACGTCGCCGGGGTGCCGCGGCGACAGGAAGGTGAAGTACGCCCTCGACCCGCTCGACGTGAACTTCGGGGTGAACATCTCGTCCCAGTGCACGACGCCGGGCTCGGGCAGCGAGATCTCGACGGGCGCCGACCCCGTGGCGCGAAGCGTCCAGCGCGACGCGCCGTTGACGTTCTCGACCATCGACAGCATCTGGGGGGTGGCGAACACGGGGGCCGCGTCGCAGGTCTCCCCCGTGCCCTCGACCGTGCGAGACGCGCCGGACTCAAGGTCGTGGTGCACGACCGCCTGGAAGTCGCGGCCCACGTTGGACGCGACGTAGAAGCTGGTCGGGGTGTCCCAGACGGGGCTGCCCACCTCCGCGGACTCGTCGGCGTGCTCGAAGATCACGCGCGGCTCACCGGTGTGGGTGTCGACGAGCAGCAGGTTCATGTCCAGGGGCCGGTTCCCCGGGCGAAGGAAGGAGATCCACCGGCCGTCGGGGGAGAACCCCGAGGCCGGCATGCAGTAGCCGCCGCCGTCGTAGTGGCAGCGAAGTGACCTCGACGCCAGGTCGATCGTCCACAGGTCGAAGTCGACGCCGTTGCGCCGCGTCGAGAGGAACGCGACCGTGGACCCGTCGGGGCTCACGCCCGCGAGGTGGTGGGCGTGGCGCGGGTCGTCGGTCAGCGCGTCGAGCTCGTGGGCGCCGAGAGGGGCGGAGCCCGGCGGCCCGTCGAGGCCGACGACGTAGAGCTGGCCGAGCTCGTTGCCCCCCGTGTCGACCTCGATGACCGCGCGCCGCTGGCCGGTGACGTAGCGCGCGGCACGGACCGGCTCGGCGAGCGCGGTGATCGTCCGTGCGCCCCCCTGTGCGTCGAGCTCGACGAGCTGCATGGTCCCGCTCGCGTCGCTTCGCACGAGCAGGAGCTCGCGCGAGGCGTCGAGCTCGTAGACGTCCTCGAGGATCGCGGTCCTCGTCTCGATCAGGCGGCGGAGGTGCGAGCGGTCGTAGGCGATCGGGCGAGGCTACCGCCAGGGTGCGAGTGCCGCGACGACGGGGCCGAGCCTCGGCTCGAGTCACGCGCCCGCATCGAGGCTGCGTCGGCCGCAGGCAGCGGCGTGGGCCGAGGGTCCGAGGGACACGCCGCGACCGTCGCCGGTGCGGGCGCGGCTCAGGCGCGCGGGGCGACCCCGTAGATCCTCGCGGCGTTGGAGAAGAACATCGCATCGCGCTCGGCCTCCGAGTAGTCCGCGGCGATCTTCTTCAGCCCGTTCCACAGCACGCGGTACGACAGCGAGAGCCGGTCGACGGGGAAGTTCGACTCGAACAGGCACCGCTGCGGCCCGAAGCACTCGATCGCGTGGTCGTAGTAGCGGCCCTGCGCGGCGACGAACTCATCGGAGCTCGGCGGCCGGTCGGCGACATGCCAGCCGAATCCGTTGTCGGGCATGGCGAGCCCGCCGAGCTTCGCGACGACGTTCTCGCACCGCGCGATCTCGGCGATGTCGAGTCGCCACTGGGCGTAGATCTCCTCGCGATGGGCCTCGTAGGGCCCCACGCCGAGCGGCGTCCCGAAGTGGTCGAGCACCATCAGCGTGTCGGGCACGGCACGCGCGAGCTCGGCGAACTCGCGGTTCTGGTAGTGGTAGTGCCAGGTGTCATAGGTCATCGACCGCTGGCCGAGCCGCGCGACGCCCCGGCGGAACTCCTCGTCGGCGTAGCGGCCCGGCGCCGCGGTTCCCGGGATGAGCAGCACCTCGGGGTGCTCCGCGCTCGAGCCCGCATCGCGGATGCCGCGCAGGAGACCCCCGCTCGCGGACTGGTGCGCGTCGAGGGCCTCGTCGAGGTGCTCGAGGTCCGAGAGGTCGGTGTGCGCGACGATGCCCGCGACCAGTGCGTCGGGGTCGTTGGCGGCCACGTCCGCGACGAACGCGGTCTCCCCCACCGACGCCAGCCACGACGGGCCGCCCGTCGCGTACGCGGCGCCGCACTCCATGAACACCGTCGCCTCCACGAGGTGCCCGCTGCGCACGTCGTCGCGCAGCTCGTCGATCCCGTAGGGCACGAGGCCACCCGGCGGCCAGAGGTGGTGGTGGGCGTCGAGGATCCGCTGGCCGGGGTCGACGACCTCCTCGTCGACCTGGTCGTACCACTCCTGGGTCAGCGGCTGGGCCACGCGAGGCTCCTCCTCGGACTGGCATCGCGAAGGGGTTGGGATGCTCCGGCGAACAGTACCGACCTTCGTGGTCGGACCGACGCGACCCGGGCGTCTGAGGACGCCTCGGCCGTCGAGGCGCGGCGCCCGGCGCCCGGTGCCCAAGGACGAAGCTCGCGTGGCGCCGCCCGGAGCCGGGCGGGGGCCCGGTTGCGCGACGCGCTGCTAGCTCCCGGCGACGAGTCGCCGCTCGTCGTCGGTGAGGTCCTCTTCTCGCACCGGCCGGATGATGACCCAGTGCTGCCCGACCGGGCAGTGCTGGTAGCGCTTCGTGGGTCCGAGCTTCACCGCGCGAAGTGAGCCACCCTCGACCCAGGTCGTCCGGAAGAGGTGGCCCGCGCTGCATCGCACGACGGTCCGCCCGGGTATCGAGTAGCCCTTGCGCCGCATCGCGAGGTTGACGGCCACGAGCACGAGTGCGAGGACCACCAGGACAAGGACGGCGATCAGTCCTGCGCTCACGACGGGCTCCCTTCGCACACCAACTCTGGCACCGACGCAGCACGCACGCACGCGCGAACGAGTGTCCGGCTCCCGGCGTGCGGCTCGTCGGGTTTGACGAGGTTGGCTCGCGGCGCGGGCGGAACTGGGTCCTGGGGCCGCGCTCGTGGGTCGTGGGTGGTGCCCCCCTTCGCACCCGCAGTCTTCGGTACGAAGGCCGGCCAGCGCGGCTGCGGACCCGCCGAGCATCGTGTGGATCGTGTGCCGTCTCGCGACGTCGTAGGCGGCGTGCATGCCCGGGTGTCGTTCCTCGTGCGGCTCCGGGGACTCGCGACGCCAACGCGCGGGTCCGCTCGGCACAGTCGGGCGGACCGCCGCGCGGCGACGGAGGTCCGCCCGGTAGGCGCAACGAGGGAGAGGCTGAAGGGTCCCTCGCTCATTGGCCTCGCGAACCGGCACTACATGCGACCCCTCCGCCATCGCCACGCAGGGCCACCGTCTCTCAGGTGCTGCTCCGCTGCCATTGGCGTGCAACTCGAGTTCTACGAGCAGCCCGACGTCGTCCCGCACGAGCTGCACACGTAGCACGAGCCCGCGCGCTGCATCTCGTTGCCGCAGCTGTAGCAGTACGGCGCGTCGCTGACCTCGCTGCGCACCGGGGTCTCCGGGATCGTCGCCGCGTGGTCCGCCGGCGGCACCTCGACGCCCGTGGTGACCGTCGCCTGCTCCTCGACGCCCGGGAGGGTCGGCTGGGTCCGCTCGCCCGTCGACAGCACGCCCAGCTCCTCGCGCTCCTCGTAGGTGAGGTAGTCGAGGGCGAGGCGGCGGAAGATGTAGTCGACGAGGCTCGTGGCGATCCGCAGCTGGGGGTCGTCGGTCATCCCGGCGGGCTCGAACTTCATGTTCGAGTACTTGCGCACGTAGGTCGCGAGCGGCACCTGGTGCTGGAGCCCGAGGCTGATCGAGATCGCGAACGCGTCCATGATCCCCGCCAGCGTCGAGCCCTGCTTGGAGACCCTGATGAACAGCTCGCCGGGGCGGCCGTTCTCGTACTCCCCGACGGTCACGTAGCCCTCGCAGTCCGCGACGCGGAACGCGAACGTGCTGGAGCGCCGCTTGCGCGGCAGCCGCTCGCGGACCGGCCCGACGAGCACCGAGTCCCCCGGCTTGGCGCGCTCCGCGGCGAGCGCCGCCTCGAGCTCGGCGATGTGCGCGCCCATCTCGTCGTGGTGGCGCTCGACCTCGCTGATCGGCTCGTCGTTCTCGCCCTTCTTCGTGGTCGACAGCGGCTGGGCCACCTTGCAGTTGTCGCGGTAGATGGCCACGGCCTTGATGCCGAGCCTCCACGCGTCCAGGTGCAGCTGCTCGACGTCCTCGATCGTCACGTCCTCGGGCATGTTCACGGTCTTGGAGATCGCGCCCGAGATGAACGGCTGGACCGCGCCCATCATCTTGACGTGGCCGACGTAGTCGATGACGTTGTCGCCCATCGAGCAGGCGAACACCGCCATGTGCTCGGCGCGCAGGGCGGGTGCACCCACGATCGTCTTGTGCTCGTCGATGTAGGCGATGATCGCGGCCACCTCGTCGGGCGAGTAGCCGAGCACGCGCAGCGCGCGCGGCACGGTCTGGTTGACGATCGACATCGTCCCGCCGCCGACGAGCTTCTTGGTCTTGACCAGGCCGAGGTCGGGCTCCACGCCGGTCGTGTCGCAGTCCATCAGCAGTCCGATCGTCCCCGTCGGGGCGAGCACCGTGGCCTGCGCGTTGCGCACGCCGTACTGGCCGGCGAGCTCGACGGCGTCGTCCCAGGCCTGGCGCGCGGCCGCGAGCAGCGGCGCGGGGACCGACGCGTCGTCGATGCCCGCCGCGGCGTCACGGTGCTTGCCGAGCACGCGCTGCATCGGCTCGGCGTTGTCGTGGTAGCCCGCGAACGGCCCCATCCTCGCCGCGGTCTTCGCGCTCGTCGCGTAGGCGTGACCGGTCATCAGCGCGGTGATCGCCGCCGCCCAGGCGCGGCCGCCGTCGGAGTCGTAGGGCAGGCCCGAGGCCATCAAGAGGGCCCCCAGGTTCGCGTAGCCGAGCCCCAGCTGGCGGAACTTGATCGAGTTCTCGCCGATCTTCTTGGTCGGGTAGTCCGCGTTGCCGACCAGGATCTCCTGGGCGGTGAAGAGGACCTCGATCGACGCGGTGAACCCCTCGGTGTCGAAGCTGCCGTCCTCGAACAGGTACTTCATCAGGTTCAGGCTGGCGAGGTTGCACGCCGAGTTGTCGATGTGCATGTACTCGCTGCACGGGTTCGACGCGTTGATCCGCGCGGTGTTGCTCGCGGTGTGCCAGTCGTTGATCGTCGTGTCGAACTGCAGCCCGGGGTCCGCGCACTCCCAGGACGCGCGCGCGATCTGGCGCCACAGGTCGCGTGCGCGGACCGTCTTGATGACCGAACCGTCGGTGCGAGCGGTGAGGTTCCAGTCCGCGTCGTCGACCACGGCCTGCATGAACTCGTCCGAGACGCGGACCGAGTTGTTCGCGTTCTGGTACTGGATCGAGTGGATGTCCTTGCCGTCGAGGCTCATGTCGAAGCCCGAGTCGCGCAGCACGCGCGCCTTTCGCTCCTCGTTGGCCTTGCACCAGACGAACTCCTCGATGTCCGGGTGGTCGACGTCGAGGATGACCATCTTGGCCGCGCGGCGGGTTTTGCCGCCCGACTTGATCGTGCCGGCCGACGCGTCCGCGCCGCGCATGAAGCTCACCGGGCCCGACGCCGTGCCGCCGCCGGCGAGCAGCTCCTCGGACGCGCGGATCTTCGAGAGGTTGACGCCCGCGCCGGAGCCGCCCTTGAAGATCGTCCCCTCCTCGGTGTACCAGTTGAGGATCGAGTCCATCGAGTCGTTGACCGCGAGGATGAAGCACGCGCTCGCCTGCTGGGGGACGCCGCGCACACCGATGTTGAACCACACCGGGGAGTTGAAGGCAGCCTTCTGGTGCACGATGAGGTGCTTCAGCTCGCAGCGGAAGACCTCGGCCTCCTCGTCGTCGACGAAGTACCCGTCCTTCAGCCCCCACTCGGTGATCGTGTCGACGATCCGGTCCGCGACCTGGCGCAGCGAGTGCTCGCGCTCGTCGGTGCCGAGGGTCCCGCGGAAGTACTTCTGGGCGAGGATGTTCGTCGCGTTCACGCTCCACGTGGAGGGCACCTCGACGCCGAGCTGCTCGAAGGCGACGGTGTTGTCGCGAAAGTTCGTGATGCGCGCGTCGCGCAGCTCCCAGGTGACCTCGTCGTAGGGGTGGACCCCCTCGACCGTGAAGTGTCGCCTGAGTCCGATGCCAACCCTCTGTGGAGCGATAGCCATGCCCGCCCCTCCTTCCTCCGCGGTGTGCGAAATCCCCTGCCGACCAGTGCGTCCGCAACGGTCCGGTGCCCTCATCCGGCATCCTACGGCCGGGGGCATCGGCACAAGATGTTGTGGTCCCCCCAACACCCGCCGCTAGATGCAGTGGTAACTACAGCATGGTAACTACCCCGGTGTCAACCATTTCTCCGCCGCCGGGCGCCTCGGCGGGGCCCTCGCCGCAGGCCCCGCGGCCCCCTCGCGCGCCCGGGGGCGGCCCCGGGGGGATCCCCTCGCCGCGCGTAGCCTTCGGCCCGTGGACCGCCTCGTCGCCGTCGACGCGGGGACCACCAGCGTGCGCGCCCTGGCGGTCGACCTCGACGGCCATGTCGTCGACGTGGTGGCCCGCGAGCTCACCCAGTCGTACCCCTCCCCGGGCCGCGTCGAGCACGATGCCGCCGAGATCCTCGCGCACGTCGACGCGACGCTCGGCGCCCTCGTCGCCCACCAGCGCGCCGCGGGCCACACGATCGCGGCGATCGGCATCACGAACCAGCGCGAGACCACCGTCGCGATCGACCGCGCCGACGCCCGCGTGCTCGCGCCGGCGATCGTCTGGCAGGACCGCAGGACCACCGAGGCATGCGCGCGCCTCGCCGCCGACGGGCACGCCGACGTCGTGCGCGGGCGCACGGGCCTCACGCTCGACCCCTACTTCTCGGCGACCAAGATGCGCTGGCTCTGCGAGCACGCCGACGTCGCCACCGCGGGGACCCTCGGCCTGTGCACGATCGACACCCTCGTCGCGTGGCACCTGACCGGGGGCCCGCGCGGCGGGGCGTGGGTCACCGACGCCTCGAACGCGTCGCGCACCGCGCTGTACGACCTCGACCGCGGCGAGTTCACCGACGAGCTGTGCGGGCTCTTCGAAGTCCCGCGCGACGCGCTCGCCTCGCTCACCGCGTCGTGCGGCGAGGTGGGGCGCGTGGCGCCGGGGGTCGTCGACGGGCTCGAGGGCACGCCGGTCGCCGCGATCCTCGGCGACCAGCAGTCCTCGCTGTTCGGCCTGCGCTGCCTTGTCCCGGGGATGGCCAAGGCCACGTTCGGCACCGGCGCGTTCCTGCTCGCCAACGCAGGCACCACGCGACCGAAGGACACCGACGGGCTCGTGACCTCGGTCGCCTGGGACCTCGGCGCGTTCGGCGGCCGCAGCTTCGCGCGCGAGGGCGCCTCGTTCGTCGCGGGCGCGGCGATCCAGTGGCTCCGCGACGAGCTCGGGCTCATCGGTCGCGCCGACGAGGTCGGGCCGCTCGCCGCGTCGGTGCCCGACACCGCGGGCGCGGCGTTCGTCCCCGCCCTCGCGGGCCTCGGGAGCCCGTGGTGGGCCCCCGCGGCCCGCGGCGCGCTCACGGGCATCTCGCGCGGCGTGACGCGCGCGCACGTCGCGCGGGCGGTCGTCGAGTCCCTCGCCTTCCAGGGGCGCGCGATGCTCGACACGATGCGCGCGGGCGGCACCGAGCTCGCCGAGCTGCGCGTCGACGGCGGCGCGGCGGCGATGGACCTGCTGTGCACCCAGCTCGCCGACGGGACGCGGCTCGCGGTGAGCCGGCCCGGCTCGGTCGAGGCCACCGCCATCGGCGTGGCGCTGCTCTCGGGCGTGGCCGTGGGCGCGACGGACCTCGCGCGCATCGCGACGAGCTACGAGGAGTCCGCGCGCTTCGAGCCCGCCGACGCGCTGTTCGCGGACCTCGCCTTCGAGGCGTGGCTCGACGCCGTCGGACGCGCGATCGCCCTCGGGGGTCAGGACTCGCGCGTCGCGTAGGTGTCGACGTAGGCGCGACCCGACAGCCGGGCGATCTCGAGCATCAGCTCGTCGGTGAACCCGCGCAGCGCCTCGTGCTCGCCCAGGCGGTCGACCGCCTCGTGCGTCAGCGTCCTGGGGGTGCCGTAGGCGACGGTGACCCGACGGAACAGGCGTGGCAGGTTCCGCCCGATCGGCTGGACCTCGGTGGTCCCCGAGATCCCCACGGGGATCACCGCGACGCCGTTGTCGAGCGACAGGCGGGCGACCCCGGTGCGCCCGCGGTGGGTGAACTCGTCCTCGGCGCGCGTCCCCTCGGGGTACAGCGCGATGATCCTCCCGTCGCCGAGCACCTCGCGGGCGGTGGCGAGGGCGCGCTCGGACACCGACCCGCCGCCGCGGCGGATCGGGATCTGTCCGACGGCCTTGAAGAACCAGCGCGACCGCCAGTCGTCGAAGTACTCGGCCTTCGCGAGGAACGTCACGCGCCGCGGGATGCTCACCGGGAGGAACAGCGAGTCACAGAAGCTCTGGTGGTTCGCCGCGAGGATCACCGGGCCCCTTTTGGGCACGACGCGCCGGTTCGGCGTGCGGATGCGGTACGCGAGGAGCATCAGCGGGGTCAGGACCGCCTTGACCAGCCAGAAGACCACGGCCGAAACGTACTCCCGTGCACCCCGTGCGCGTCGCCCCGCCGCGGTGGCGCGGGTCGGTATGTTCTGGTGACCAAGGAGGCGGACATGGCGACCACCTACGACGCGACCGTGGCCCACGGCGGCCTGTGCTTCGGCGAGGTGCCCCGGTGGCACGGCGGGCGGCTGTGGTTCTGCGACTTCTACCGCCACGGGATCTTCTCGCTCGGCGACGACGGCGAGCGCCGCGAGCACACGATCGACTCCCAGCCCTCGGGCCTCGGCTGGCGCGACGACGGCACCCTGCTCGTGGTCTCGATGACGGACCACAAGGTCCTCGCCATCGACCGCGACGGCGCGGTCCGCGAGCACGCCGACATCGCCGAGCACTGCGGCTACTGGGCCAACGACATGGTCGTCGCCCCGAACGGCACGGCCTACGTCGGCAACTTCGGCTTCGACTTCGACGCGTGGTTCCAGATCCACGGCATCCCCGGGCTGCTCGGCGAGTCCCCGATCCCCTCGACCAACCTCGTCGTGCTCGCCCCCGACGGCTCGGTCGCCCAGGTCGTGCCCGACCTGACGTTCCCCAACGGGATGGTGCTCGACGACGACCTCAGGACGCTGATCGTCGCCGAGACCCTCGCGAGCAGGCTGAGCGCCTTCGACGTGGCGAGCGACGGCACGCTGTCGAACCGGCGGGTCTTCGCCCAGCTGTCGCTCGTGTTCCCCGACGGGATCTGCCTCGACGCCGAGGGGCAGGTCTGGGTGGCCAACGCCGCCTCCCCCGAGTGCGTGCGCGTCGCCGAGGGCGGCGAGGTCACGGCCCGGGTCGCGACGTCCCAGCCCGCCTACGCGTGCATGCTCGGCGGCGCGGAGCGCACGACGCTGCACGTCATGACGGCGCCGACGTCGATGGCCGAGGACCTGATCGGCACCCACGACGGCAAGGTCGAGGTCGCCGAGGTCGCGGTCCGCGGCGCCGGCCTGCCCTAGGTCGCTCGCCGCGCGGCGACGACGTCCCCGACGGTCGCGGGCGCGCCGAAGACCGCCCAGGTCGCCCCCGCGGCGCTGAGCGCGGCCACGAGGCGCCCCGCGGCCGCGTGGTCGGCGCGGCCGCCCGCCGTGGGAAACGGCCCCGCCCAGCTGACCGGCCCCCTCGCGGCCGCGGCCTCGACCTCGGCGGGCGCGGCGTCCCAGAGGTTCAGCGTCGCGCCGAGCCCGACGGCGACCTCGCGCGTCGCGGGCGCGCCGCCGCCGATCCAGACCTCGGTGCCCTCGGCACGCAGCGCCGCGGCGATGGAGGCCAGCTCGGCGCGGCGCTGGGAGGGTGGGTCGAAGCCGATCCCGTAGGCGAGGTTCTCGTCCTTGGACTTCGAGTCGCCGGTCCCGAGCGCGATCACCGTGGCGTCGCCCGCCACCGCGCGCAGCGCCCGGGCCTGGCTCAAGAGGACCTCGTCGGCGACGAGGCCGACGCGCGCGACCAGCGTTCCGACGACGAGTCCGCGGTGCCTCGCGGCGACCGCGGCGAGCACCTCGAACGGCGCGATCGCAGGGCGCTCGGGGCTGCCCATCGGCCAGAGGTGGTCGTAGCAGAAGACCCCGTCGAGCCCCGCGGCCCCGGCCGCGGCCGCGGCGTCGGTCGCGTCGGCGGGCGTCGAACGGAACGTCGGGAGGATGAGCCCGAGGCGCATCAGAGGGCCGCGGCCGCGTCGTCGAGCGCGAGCAGCGCGGCGCCGATCGCCCCGGCGTGCCCGGCCAGCTGGGCGGCGACGACCTCGATCACCGGCCGCTGCTCGCCGGCCTCCAGGAGGCCGACGAGGTGCCGGCGCGTCGGCGGCAGCAGCAGCCCGCTCGCCTCGCCCAGCCCGCCGCCGAGCACGAAGCGGCCCGCGTCGAGCACCGCGACGAGGTTCGCGAGACCGAGCGCCAGCCACCAGCCGACCTCCTCGAGCACCGCGAGCGCCTCTTTGTCTCCCGCCGCGGCGGCGTGGGTCACGTCCTCGCCGCGCACCGACTCGTCGTCGCCGCGCGCGGCGACGATCGCGTTCAGCCGGCCGGCGGCCGCCGCCTCGCGGGCCAGCCGCGCGACGCCCGCGCCCGAGGCGTAGCGCTCCCAGCAGCCGCGCCGCCCGCACGGGCACCGCGGCCCCGAGGGGTCCACGACCATGTGGCCGATCTCCCCGGCGAATCCGGCCCGGCCCCGCAGCAGCCGCCCGCCGGCGAAGACCCCGCCGCCGATGCCGGTGCCCAGGGTGACCATCACGAAGTCGTCGACGCCGCGCGCGGCGCCGAGGGCGTGCTCTGCGATCGCCGCCGCGTCGGCGTCGTTGGCGAGCACGAGGTGCCGACCCAGCCGGGCGGCCATGATCGCGGCGAGGTCCGCGCCCGTGGCGCTCTTGAGGTTGGGCGCGAAGGCGACGACCCCGTCGTAGGAGAGCATCCCGGGGACCCCGACGCCCAGCGGCAGCGCGGCGAGGTCCTGTCCCGAGGTCACGGCGAGCTCGTCGATCGCCGCGGCGACCGCGTCGGCGACGACCACGCCGGGCGCGTCGTGGGTCCGCGGCGTCGCGTGCCGCGTCTCGGCGAGGATCGCGCCGGTCCGGTCCGCGAGGACCGCGAGGACCTTCGTGCCGCCGACGTCGACGCCGACGGCGAGCCGGCTCACGCCAGGGACTCGGCCCGGGCCTTCAGCTCGCGCAGCGCGGTGCCCTGGATCCGCTGCGCCGCGCGCTGCTTGACGAACCCGGGGATCGGCACGCGGAGCTCGACTTCGAGCTGGTAGGTCACGAGCGTGCCGCCCTCGGTCGGCTCGAAGGTGTACGAGCCGTCGAGCTTGGAGGTCAGGTCGCCCTGGACCATCACCCAGCTGAGCACGCCCGGGGCCTTCGAGTAGTCGTAGCGAAGCGTGTAGGTCGACGACCGCCCGAACGCGGCGGCCCGGAAGGTGGCCACGAGGGGGCGCCCCTTCTTGTCGCGCTCGGTCACCGTCACGGTCTTGAGGTCGCCGACCCACTCGGGGTAGTCCTCGAGATCGACGATCACCGCGAACAGCGTGGAGGGCTCGGCCGCCACCACGATCGTCTCGGTCGCGCGCTCGGTCACCGGCCCTGCCCTCCCACGGCGCCCGAGCCTACGACCTGGCGCGGCGTCGCTCGCCCATCGCGTCGTCGAGGCCCTCTTGGAGGCGCCGCGCGAGCCGGTCGTAGCCGAATTCCCCCTCCGCGCGGCGCCGCGCGGCGCCGCCCATCGCCGCGCGCAGGGCGGGATCGGCCAGGAGCCGGGCGATCGCCGCGGCGACCGCGGCGGGGTCGCTCGGTGTGTCAACGACCACGCCGGTCTGAGCGTCGACCACCGCCTCGTAGCTGCCGCCCGAGCGCCCCGCGACCTGGGGAACCCCGCACGCGGCCGCCTCGAGGAACACGATCCCGAAGCCCTCCTGCTCGAGTCCGCCCCAGCGCGACCTGCACGGCTGGCAGAACACATCCGAGGCGCCCAACAGGTCGATCTTGTCGGACTCTGAGACCCGGCCGACGAAGTGCGCGCGCACCCCCGTGCGACGCGCGACACGCAGGAGGCGTCCCCGGTCGCGCCCGTCGCCGGCGACCACCACGGTCAGCTCGGGCACCTCGCGGGCGCAGATCGCCGCGGCGGCGAGGAGCACGTCGATCCCCTTCCGCGGCACGAGCCGGCCGACGCTGGTCACGAGCGGCCCGCTCGCGGGCAGCGACAGTCGCGCGCGCACGCCGGCGGCCCGCGAGGGATCCAGCGGCACGAAGCGGTCGGTGTCGACCCCGGGCGGCACCTGGATGACGGGGGGCATCGACGCGCCCGCGGCGCGGCGCGCCTCGGCCTCGGGGTACGAGCCGGCGCTGACCGCCACGACGCTGCCCGCGAGCACCCGCCGCGACATCGCGCGCGTGCCCGGCAGCCGCGAGGGGATCGCGACCTCCGCGCCGTGCAGCACCACCCCGTAGGGCACGCCGCGACGATCCCCGAGCAGCCCGAGCGGCACGAAGGGGTCGTAGAGCACGAGGTCCGGGCGCCGCGCGTCGATCGCCGCGTCGAGTGCCCGGCCCGCGCCGCGCGTCGGGGCCCACAGGGTGCGCCCGCGCACGCGCTCGACGACGAGGCCGCGCGCCGCGGCGCCTGCGTCGAAGTCGCGCGCCTCGGGGTGCGAGCTCGCCGTGAGCACCGAGGTCCGCGTCGGATCGAGGCGCCCCCACAGCTCGTCGAGGTAGCTCTGGATGCCCCCGATCTTCGGGGGGAAGTCGTTGGTGACGAGCAGGGTCCTCGTCATCGCGCGCGCCCTGGCGCAACGGCGCTACGACGCGCTGGCCTCGAAGCGCGAGCGCGGCACGAGGCCGGCCTTGGCGAGCACGCGCAGCGCGCGCGCCTCTTCGACGTCGATGATGACCGCGTCGCCCGGGGAGCGGTCGAGCACGAAGCTGACGAGGCACCCGCTGCAGGCGTTGGTGGACTGCAGCGCGCACTCCGCGCAGTCGATCGTGATCCCGGCGTCGTGGCCGTCGGTCGTGTCCTGCATCGTCGCTGCACCTCACCTCGTCGCGTTGGTGCACCCAGCGTTGGCGACGGCTGTGACACGGCGCTGCGCTCGCTCACGTCACCGCGCGGCGCCCGCGAGCGCCGCGACGTCGGCGCGCGAGAACGCGATGCCCTCGACGACGACGCGGCGGTCGCCGTCGAGCACGCAGAAGAACGGCGCACTGCGGACGTCGAGCGCCTCGAAGGGCTCCTCGCCGAGCAGCCAGCGGCCCCGCGCGCCCGTGAGCTCGTCGACGCGCGCGTCGGGCAGGCCCCCGCCCGGCACGCGCATCGCGCCGAGCACGTCGCAGCCCTCGAGGCCGTCGCGCACGAGCCCGGCGAGCTCGTGGCAGCCGTCGCAGTCGAGCTTGACGAACACGAGGAGGGTCCTCGGCCCCAAGGTGGCCTCGACGGGCGCGCCCGAGGGGTCCACGCCGCGCAGCGCGCGCGACGCGACGACGCGCTGCGCGCGGTCCTCGAGCAGCGGCGACGCGCTGGCGAGGACGGCCTCGGCGTCGGCGTCGCCCAGGCGCCTCGTCACGTCGCGACCGGCTCGTCCTCGTCGTCGGTGACCGTCTCGACGGCGTCGCCGTGGCCGCACCACCGGCAGGTGACCGACTCGATGGTGTCCTCGAGCACCGCTTGGTCCTCGACGTCGAGCTCGCCGCCAACCGAGTAGTGGTGGAACGACCGCGTCCTCGTTGTGCGGACGACCTCGAACCTCGTCAGGTTCCCGCAGGCGCGGCAGCGATACCGGAGCACGCGAGAAGGGTAGCGGCGGCGCGACGAGGCGGGCACCTCGGCGCCCGAACCGCCCCGACCGCACCGGTGCCATGATGTCGACATGCGCAACGGCAGGACACGGGCGTGACGCCCAAGCGCCTCAGCGCCATCGAGCGGCTGCCCCAGGCGATTGCCGAGCAGGTCGTCCGCAGGATCGTCGAGGTCCTCGACATCGACGAGATCGTCCGCAAGATCGACGTCGACGACGTCGTGCGCCGCATCGACGTCAACGCGCTGATGGAACGCGTCGACGTGGACGCGGTGGTCGAGCGCGTCGACGCCAACGCCCTCGTCGAGCGCGTCGACCCCAACGAGCTGATGGACCGCGTCGACGTCGACAAGCTGCTCGAGCGGATCGACGTGAACAAGATCGCCGAGAAGATCGACGTCGGCGCGATCGCCGAGCGCATCGACATCGACGAGCTGGTGCGCCGCGCGGACCTCGGGCCGATCATCGCCCAGTCGACGAGCGGGATGCTGGGCGAGTTCCTCGGGCTGCTGCGCCGCCAGGTCGTCTCGCTCGACGGGTTCCTCGACAAGGTCGCGATGCACCAGCGGCGCACCAAGGACCGGCCCGTGCGTCCCGCGTCGCTGCGGGTCAGCGAGCGCCAGCTCGGCGTCGCGAGCCGCGAGGGCGAGTACGCCGGCGGCGTCACGCGGCTGCTCGCCTTCGGCCTCGACGTGGTCGCGATCTGGGCGATCTTCGACGTATTCGTGTTCGGGGTGCAGCTCGCGATCCAGCTTTTCACGGGGCACAGCTACACCATGTTCAGCCACTACCGCATCCTCGGGCTGGTCGCGTGGGTCGTGTGGGGCTTCGTCTACTTCACGTTCCAGTGGTCGGTGTCGGGGCGCACGATCGGCATGGCCGTGCTCGGCGCGCGGGTGGTCACCGCCGAGGGCGCGAGCCTCACCTCCAAGCAGGCCGCCATCAGGACGCTGGTGCTGCCCGTCAGCCTCGTGCTGTGGCCCTTCGGGCTGTTCGGGATCGAGTGGCGAGCGGACCGGCGCGCGTGGCACGACCGCGCGGCGGGCACGGCGGTCGTGTACTTCTGGGAGGCGCGCGGCGCCTCGGTGCCCTGGCTGCACCGCGAGGACGCCGCGGGCCCCGCCGGCTCGCTGCCCGCGTCGAGCTAGTCGCGCGCCGCGGTCCGCGGCGCGGCGCGGCAACGCCGCCCTAGGTGTTGCGCAGCTGGTGCGCCGCCATGTCCAGGTACGCGACGAGCTCGGCGCGGTCCTCGGCGCCGAGGGTCATCGACGACAGCGCGGCGGACATGTGCGTGAGCCAGGCGTCGCGCGCCGCGGCGTCGATGACGAAGGGCGCGTGGCGCATCCGCAGCCTCGGGTGCCCGCGCTCGAGCTCGTAGTCGCGCGGGCCGCCCCAGTACTGCGACAGGAAGGCCGCGAGGTGCCGCTTGGGCTCGTCGAGGTCCTCGGGGTACATCGCGCGGAGCACCTCGTCTGCCTCGACGCCGGCGTAGAAGCGCTCGACCAGCTCGGCGAAGAAGGCGCCCCCGCCGACGCGGTCGTACAGCGTGGTGTCGTCCACAGCCTCAATGTACGGGGTCCTAGACTGCCCCCCGCGCGGGTGTAGCTCAATGGTAGAGCTCCAGCCTTCCAAGCTGGTCACGCGGGTTCGATTCCCGTCACCCGCTCGACGGTCGCCGGCGGCGCTAGTGCGCCGGCGCGTGCACCTCGCGGCGCGGCGACGCGGTGGTGCGGAGGTGCAGCGCGATCGCCGCGCTCACGAGGGCGGCGTAGAGGCACCACAGCGAGGTGAAGCCGTCCGCGCACAGCCGTGCGAGCACTGCGACCGCGACGAGGTTCGCCACCCCGAACCACACGACCGAGCGGTACCCCGACAGCAGCAGCGGACCGCACGTGGCGACGATGTACAGGCCGATGACGACGAGCCCGTGCTGGAGGCCGATCGAGTAGGCGATGTGGTACGCGCCGAGCCTCGCGCTCGGGCGGCCCGCGAGCATCGTCTCGCACAGCACCGCGGACACCACGGCGCCGAGCGCGACGAACGGGACGATCCGGGCGCGGCGCGCGGGCGTTCGCTCGATGCCGAGGACGATGAGCGGCGCGAGCACCGGCAGCACGACGAGGGCGAACACCAAGTAGACCCACATCGCCGCGACGCCCAGGCCCGCCGGGACCACGCCGCGCAGCCCCCACCACACGAGCGACTCGTCGATCTGGTGGAGCCCGAGCGCCACGGGGAGCACGGCGACGGCCAGGTACTCGGAGCGTCCCTTGAGGTGCCGGCAGGCGTCGACGCCGATGGCCGCCACCACGACGCCGGCGGCGAGGTCACCTTGAGGGGAGAAGCACACGCTCGATCTCCGCTCGCTGCGATCGACGCCGCGCGGCTCGGGCGCCACGCCACCTCGACCCTGAACGACGTTCAGTCCGCATCGCGACGCTACCTGCCGGCCCGCCGTCGGCGCGGCGCCGCCGCTCAGCGGCGCACGTCGACGTCGTCGCGCACGAAGAGCCGCTCGCGGTTCGCCCGCTGAGTCCCGTGGCTCTCCTGGGTCGGGGGGTAGTAGCGAAACCCCTGGGCGACCACCGCGTCGATGACGCGGCCGAGCTCGACGTACTGGGGGTGCAGCTCGGCGACGACGAGCTCGAAGGCGCGGATCCACGACGGGTCCGCCTCCAACAAGAGCTCGCCCTCGGCGCCCTCGACGTCCATCTTGAGCAGCGACGGCGCGAAGCCGAGCGAGCCGACGGCGCCCGCGATCCCGGCGACGGCGACGAGCACCGCGCCGCCGCGCGCGACACGGCCGAGGTTCGCCCCCTCCCCCACGTCGAAGGACGCCGAGCCGTCCCTCGCGCCGAGGGCCGCGGCGCGCACGTCGACGCGAAGCGCGTTGGCCTCGCAGTTGCGCCGGAGCACCTCGAGGTTCGCCGCGAGCGGCTCGAACGCGGCCAGCGCCTCGATCCCGTACTCCTTGGCGAGCCACACCGTGGCGAGGCCGATGTTCGCGCCGAGGTCCACGAGGCTTCCGGGGCGCGCGCCGGCGGGCAGCCGGTAGATCTCGTCGATGAAGACCTCGCGGATCCCCTGGAGGTCGCCGCGCACCCGCCGGTAGTGCACCACGCAGCCGCGGTCCGTGACCATCTCGCACGCGCGCCCCGCCCCCGGGATCCCCGGCCACACCGCGAGCGCGCGGTAGTAGAGCACGCCGACGAGGTAGCCGGGGCGCCCGCGCGCGACGTGGCGCCATCCCCACGTCAGCTCCTGGCGCACGCCCCACCACGCCCGGCGCAGACGGCGGAGGGCGTGCACCGCGTCATCGTACGGCGCGACCCGCGCGCGGAGGCGACGCGGGCATCACCTCGGCGTGCTCGCCTCGGCGGTCGGCACCGCTCGCATCGCCCGCGCGGGCAGGGCCGCGCACCCCGAGCGCGCCGTCAGCTCGCGGCGCACCACGCCTCGCGTGATCGCGCGTCGGGCAGTCCCCGCTAGCGGATGCGCACCGCCCTGCCCCGCAGCACGACGGCCCGGGGGTTCGCGAGGACGGCGAGGTCGACGCGGGGGTCCTCATCGAAGACGACCGCGTCGGCGAGCCCGTCGGGCTCGAGGCCGCCCAGTCCGAGGAACTTCCTCGCGACCCACGACGCCGATCCGATCGCATCGATGACGGGCATCCCCGCGTCGACGAGCGCGCGCACCTCGTCGAGCACGCTGACGTCGTGCGAGTCCGTGCCCGCGAGCACGGTCACGCCCGCGTCGAACGCGTCGCGGACGAGCGCGGGGTGCGCGCCCGCACCCTCGACGAACCAGGTCCGCCGGGCGGAGTCCGCGGACGCGGCGACCGTCGCGATCGCCGAGCCCAGCACGTGCAGCGTCGGGACCAGCACCGTGCCCTGGGCCTGCATCGCGTCGAGGTTCGCGGCGTCGAGGCACATTCCGTGCTCGATCGAGTCCACGCCCGCGCGCACTGCCGCGTCGCCCCCCGCGGCGTGCTGGGTGTGCACCGCGACGCGTCCGCCGACGGCGTGGACCGCCGCGACGACGTCGGCCAGCACCTCGGCGGGCAGCGGCTCGTCGCCGAGTGACCAGTCGCCGACGATCTTGCACCAGCCGGTCGTGGCGGCCTGTGCCGCCGCCACCGCCGCGAACTCCTCGTCGGCGACGCGCCGCCCCCATCCCTCGAAGAACTGACCGGGGCGCGCGAGCCACGGTACGGGGTCGACATTTGGAGGCGATAGCGTGTAAACATCGGTGGCGTGGTTCACAGTTTTCTCAAGTCGGCGGATACCGCCGCAGCTTGCGCTAGACTGCGGCATTCCGAACCAAGTTTGTTGAGTATTTCCAGAGGATGTTCATGCCTTCCCGAGTTCGTGTCGTCGTGGTCATGGACCCCATCGAAGCAATCAAACCGGCGAAAGACAGCACGCTGGCGATTCTGCTGGCGGCGCAGTCGCGCGGCTGGGAGCTCTTCTATGCGGAACTCAAGCATCTGTACCTGCGCGACGGCGTGGCTTGGGCGCATCTGGCGCCGCTGCGCGTCTTCGACGACTTGCAGACTTGGTTCGCCCGCGGCGCGACGGTTTCGGCCAAGCTCGGCGACTTCGACGTGATCCTGATGCGCAAGGATCCGCCGTTCGATACCGAGTACATTTACTCGA
>Ga0209698_10001081_pt1 | contig 31353 bp, 22 predicted proteins | sample LitLauG_LLR_2012_FD_187203 | JGI IMG/M metagenome (GOLD analysis project Ga0209698, IMG submission 187203) | Freshwater sediment microbial communities from Pennsylvania, USA - Little Laurel Run_MetaG_LLR_2012 (SPAdes) (version 2) | ecosystem: Environmental > Aquatic > Freshwater > Creek >... | reverse complement strand
GGTCGGCGACGATTTCCGTGCCGGCCGAGTAGACCTGGAAGTCCGCCTGCGTAGCGGCCCGGCCACCTTCGTTGCTGACATAAGCCGTCGTGCCGTTGCCTGCGATCAGGACGCTGTGTGGCGCGTTGCCGACGCGGATTTCCTCGACCTGCTTCGGCGGGGTCTGGGTCAGGTCGATCTTGGTGAGCGTATCGTTCTGGTTCAGCAAGGCGTACGCGCTCTTGCCGTCCTTTGAGACCGCTACTCCGCCAGGATAAGAAGTCCACGGACTATAGAACGTGCCACAGGCTCGGCCATAGTCGCCGATCGGGCTGTTCGGAAAGCAGGTGATCAAGGAATTGTTCGGCGGCACGCTGACCTGCGCGTCGTCTTCCAGCAACCCCTGTTGGTTGACCTTCGCGATGGCGACATTGCTGCTGTCCTGGCTGAACACCAGGTACTTGCCGTCCGCCGAGTAAGTGATGCCGCTATAGCTGCCGCTCGAATCCGTTCCGAACGGGCTGTAGTTCTGCAGCACAGTCCCAGTGTTGGTGTCGAATACTTCGACCGCTTCCCCGGCGCCTAAAGTGAGGACGGCGGCGGTGTGACTTTTGGCGCTGGGGTTCAGCGCGATGGCCTTCGCGCGGACGCGGATGCCGAGGTTGACTTGTGTACCGGCGGGGGTGATGATCTGGCCGTCACCGACGACCCACGAGCCGTTTTTCTGCGGGCCGGTATGGTAGGTCGGGTACTCCTTGGACTGAGCGGAGGCGAGCCCCGGAACGCATAGCCCCGCTGCCAGCACGCCGGCGAGCGGACGCATACGGTCGATCCGAGATTTATTTCGAGACTTGCTTCGAGAGGACTTTCGGGACATGTGCGGTACTCCTCCTTGAATTTTTTCGTCCCACGACCCTGATCGGCCATGCGACATTGGGGTGGAAACGCATTTTGGTGTGGTGGGATACGAGCCGCGATATTAGTCGGCAATCATTACCGGCTGATTACGGGTCGATGAAGATCGGGTAAAACTTTTGTTACAGGGGCTGAGCTCTCTCGTCTTGGGTGACGACGCGCGCAGTTCCTCCGTTAACCCAGCGTTCGAGGCTCAAAATGCTCCGGCCAGAACCGCCGTTCGGTGACTCGCCGATGGCGCGTGCCCGGATGCTAAGTTCCCGCATTCAACGTGTTAACAACAACTCCGTCCAATCAAGCCATAATGAACGTTGAATCCATGCCGATTCTCGTGCTGCCGCGATTGTCCGTCAGAATGCCGGCGAAGTTTTGTATATCGAGGTGCGGACCGATGAAAACATCCTTGAGAATGACGGCGCTAAAAATAGCGGGGGTGTTGTGTGTTTCCGCCCTCCTGTTTCTTGCCGGCTGCAACCGCATCGCCCGGGTTTTTTATCTGAGCAGCTATGATCGCGACATCCGCAGTGCCACAAAGGATATTGAGGGTGCTCGCGATAACGCACAGCGCGCCGAGGCGTATGCCAAGCGAGGCAGCGCTTATTCGGAAAAGGCCCGCTACAGCAAGGCTTTCAAACTGATCTCCGCCGATGAATATGATCGTCTGTTTGGTCTTGCCATCAAAGATCATGACCATGCCGTAGCGCTCGATCCGGGCCGCGCCGAGTTTTATTACACCCGCGGGGTGACCAACTACGACCGGGCCAACCTGGAGGCCATTGTCGACGGCCACTTGATGGGCACCGATGCGGACCGGAAGGCGTGGTTCGCTCCGGCCGCTGCCGATTTTAAAAAGGCCGTCGAGAAGGACAGCCATCTTTATCTGGCATGGGATCGACTCGGCATGACCCATGAGATGACTGGCGAACTCGACGAGGCAATCAACGACTACACACAGGAGATGGCGCTGAACTCGCTGGGCAGGTCGAGACTGGCTGACGCTTACTGCACCCGCGGCGGATCGTCTAGCACAAAAGACCAGAAGCATGATGCCGCCATCGCGGATTACGAGAAATCGATCGAGCTCGGCGCGACCGCGGACGGTTGCTCATGCGATCCCTACAATCCGCTGCTCTGGCTCTACACCGACGGCCGGCAATACGACCAAGCCTGGGGCATTGTCCACAAGGCGCAGAAGTCCAAGAAATGGCTCGAGCCTGAATTCCTGGACAAACTGAAGAAGGAATCCGGACGCACCAACTAGGCTCGCGGGACCGATGCCATCGCGAGGTGAGCTTGGCTTGCTTTTTGAGGTTTTCTAGATTGGGCATGTAGACCTCCACGATGAGATCGTAGGTGGGCATTGCCCTTCGGCTGTGAACCGTTGCATCCTACATGCGCAGACCGCAGTATCTGCAACGGCGCCAGGAGTTGTCAATGAGAACGACTCCGGTAGAAAGAGGCAAGTAGAGCGACGATGAAAACGGACTTTCTGCGATTCAACGGCGCGATCGAGTGCGATCCCGCGATCGATGCCTGGATGAAGGCAAAGATGGGGATGAAAGACCATGCCGGAGAATTAGGAGCCATCGCGCACGAGTGGTTTGAGGTCATGCGAAAGTGCGGCGACGAAGTCCGGGAGCTTTTGCATGACGGCTGTCCGGTTGCCTGTTTGGGAGACGCGCCCTTCGGCTACGTCAATGTATTCACTTCACACGTAAACGTGGGCTTCTTTCACGGCGCATCGCTACCGGATCCGGCCCACTTGTTGCAAGGCACCGGCAAGTTCATGCGCCACGTGAAGCTGAGACCAGGAACGGCCACAAATACAGTGGCGCTCAACGAACTCATCGAAGCAGCCTACGCGGATATTAAGGCGCGTGTCGAACACGGATAGATCGAGCCCTAGGACAGCACGCCGGAGTCCCTCATTCTGCTTCAACACATCCGCGCGGTGTTCACCATCACTGACACATTCCCGTGCCCTGCGAGAATCACTCCCAGATCATGTGAGCGAAGCCTGTGCCCCCCTCCAGATGATCCGTCACCGAAAATCTATTTTTGACCGTCGTCAACGAGCGCGCTCAAGGGTCCGAGCCATGGTTCGTACCGTCGCCAGCGCGCGACCGAAGTGCGATAGATCGGCTGCCGCGTCTGCCACTTACTGGGAGTCTTCACTGCCCGCGGATTTGATTCGGGACGTAAGCAGGCGTCGTGCCACGGCAGGCCGCAGGCCGCGATCATCCGCCGGATGACTGGTTCGGGCGTGCTCGTAAGCTCCTCGTAATCGACCTCGAGGAAGCGCTCCGCCGGCAGCACGCTCCGCCAATGATCGGTGAGCCGCTGGTAGTCGCGAAAATACGCGACCAGTTCGGTGCCTCCGGTCGGAAACGCCAAGGTCGGATGGAAATGAGTTTGATGGATTGACAGCGCCGTATCGACTGCGGCGCGGCGGCAATGAATGATGGTTGCGCGCGGAAATGTCAGGTGGATCAGACCAGCCCAGAGGAAGTTGAACGGCATCTTGTCGGTCACTCGCGCAGCTTTCGTCGCAATCGCGCGCAACTCGCCGAGATAGTCTGCCGCCGCCTCAGCCAGAAACTTGGCCTCGCTCCCGTTCGCGGCGTTCCCGGAAACATCCGAGCGGTGCCACGCTGCGCCGCGCTCGTTCCAGAAATTCATCTCGCCGCCTGCGCCTGCCTCCGGATGCATGGAGACGATCTGCTCGACCAGAGTTGTGCCCGAGCGCGGCATGCCGATGGTGAGCACTGGTGTCGCATCGGAGCAACCGAGTTCGGACGCGCGCGCCATCAACTCAGGCGTGCAGCGAGCGATCAGGCGATCGACCTCGATGGAAAACGCGGCCGAGTCGAACGTCAAAGAGTTCCGGCGCACGGCGTCCGCGGCGTCGAAATGCTGCATGGCCAAAGCGTAGTCGCCAAGATCGTCCGCCGCCTTGCCGATCGCGAGATGAAGGCGCAGGCGCTGCGCCGCTTCCAGCCCCGGCGTGGCCAGCGCCGCTTCCATCTGTTGCACCAGACCGCCGTCGTCTTTTGTGACGCGGCGGCTGCGCACCAGATCGTAGTAGCTTCCCGCCAGTAGCGGCGCGATTGCGATCGCGCGTTCGAAGCATTCGCGGGCCTCGTCAAAGCGGCCGAACTCGGAGAGCAGGTTGCCCAGCAGATCATGCGCCATGGCGTTGCTCGGATCGGCTGCCAGCGTTTTTCGCAGCACCAGTTCGGCTTCCTGATTGCGCTCCTCGGTCAGCAGCGCCCGCGCCTTGCCCAGACGGCCGAAACTGGTCTTGCCTCCAGTCACCGCTGCGCGGCGGAAACAACCGATTGCCTCGTCGCGATGGCCCAGCGTGTAGACCAGCGCGCCGGCACGGAACCACGCCTCGGTCAGCGACGGGAGCAACTCAGTGGCGCGATCATAGGCGACGATGGCCGCGCCGATGTCACCCAGTTTTTCCAGGGCGATTCCCAGTCGGAAATATGCGTCCGCATAGCGTGGGTCGCAGGCGACAGCCCGTTGAAATGCGGCAACAGCGTCCGGTATCTGTCCGACTTCGAGGCAGGCGAGGCCGAGATCGTGCTGGATGATGGCATTGGACGGCTGCAGCAGTGCGGCATCGCGCAAAGGAGCGATGGCATCGGTCGGCCTTCCGGCCCGAAGTGACTCGGTAGCCAACGCAAGCAGAGGCGCCACCTGCAGCGGTGCGGCTGAGTTTGGAGACTGGGACATGACACGAACCTATCGTGGAAACTGTAACCGTAGCTGTGGGACTCGCAGGTTAAGTTGTCACCCTATCATGATCCAACAACTGGGGGGAATTGTGCTATCGGCCGTCTGCGCGATCGATTTTTCCGAACGGCGGCTTCTCTTGCGGACCGCTGCCGATCGCATACAGGAGAAGCCGCCAAGCGATCTTGCGTCGGGCAGTTGTAGTGGCGTGAAGTGCGATTAGGACGATACAAAGAGACGAGGCAGTTCGTTATTCAGCAAATCGACAACCTGAAACTTGGCTAGGAAACGGCCACCTCAGCTGCGGGCACCCGAAACGGAATCAGCACCTCAAACCTGCTTCCCTTCCCCACCACGCTGCTGACCTCGATCCTGCCATGGTGTTCCTCTGCGATGCGGCGGGCGAGAGACAATCCCAGTCCAGTACCGTTGCCCTTGGTGGTAAAGAAAGGACGGAAGATGTGGGACAACTGATGCTCCGGAATACCGCGCCCCGCGTCGGTGACGGTGACACTGGCAAAGTCATCCCGGGAACCGATCTGGACCTGGATGGTGCCGCCTCCATCCATGGCCTGGACGGCGTTGAGCAGAAGATTCAGCAACACCTGGTGAATCTGATCGCTATCATGCTCGACTTCGGGGAGAGCGTCTGCCTTCTGTAAATCGATCCTGATCGGCTTGGAGAGCACTTGCTGGCGAGCCAGCATCACCGCATGCTCCACGGTCGTGTTCAGATTGCTGAGGATCATGTGCGGCGGATGCGGCCGTGCGGTCTCGAGAAGATCGGTGAGAATGCGGTTGATCTGGGCAACTTCGAGGCGCACGTCTTTCAGCACGGCGCGTGCCGGACTGGTAGAGGGCAGATCGCGGCCGATGATCTCGATCACTCCGGCAATTCCTGCGAGTGGATTACGAATTTCGTGGGCGAGGCCGGTGGCGAGTTCGCCTAGCGTGGCCAGGTGTTCGGCACGCGACATTTGCGTGCGGTGGAGAGTTTCGATCTCTTCCCTGCTTTCACGCAACTGCTGCATCATGTGATTGAAGTTGCGGCCGAGATCTCCGATCTCGTCGTTGCGTTTGGAAAAGCTGACGGACACATTCAGATCGCCTTCGCTGACCAATGCGAATTTCTCCTGCAGTTCGACCATGGGTCGCTGGATGAAATAGGCGAGAGCGCCGATCGACACTCCGCAGATGACGACCGCGCCGGCTCCAGCAACGAAAAGAATTGCGTGGCGTTCAGGATCGCGGAAAGAGACGGTCGCGACGATGAACAGCAGCAGACCGGCCAGCAGCACGAACACCACCGGCAAGAGCGCCTTAATCTGCCAATTGACGCGAACTGAATTCAATGTGCCCCCCACGGGCGCGGCGCCTAAAGGCGCTTCCACAAATCAAGCCCTGCGGCAGGCCTGAAGGCCTGCCCTGATACAAAACATACAACCTTCGAGTCCATTTTCCTCCGCCCGCTATCACGCGTATGCGTGCAGTCCGGGCAGCAGGTATGTCACACCAAAGAACGTAAACATGACCACCGCAAATCCAGCGATGGCGAAGTAAGCCGCGCGACGTCCACGCCATCCGCGGGTGATGCGCATATGCAAATAAAGCGCGTACACCAACCATGTGATCGCTGCCCAGGTTTCTTTCGGATCCCAACTCCAGTACGAGCCCCAGGTTTGGTTGGCCCAGTACGCTCCGGCAGCGATCATCAAGGTTAGTAGGGGGAAGGCTAGACAAATCGTCTTGTAGGTAATGCGATCCAGGTTGTCGGAGGTGGGCAGCAAGCGTTCCAGATCCGGACGCCGCCACACGAGCAGCAAATAAAGGAGCGAGATGAAGACGCCGCCTACCAATCCCGACAGTATGAAAGGGGAAGCGGCGAGGCTTGTCGGGAACAAACCGTCCGCGTCAAGCGATGGATAGCGGCCATCGTTGGCGCGAACCAGAAACATGACAAGTGTCATCACTTGCAGAAGAATGCTGAGGAAGACACCGCGATTGGCAAAGGTAAGGTAGCCGTCGTCCTTCTTCAAGCGAGCCAGTCCATAGCAGACCAGCGGTGCAGCGACACCCAAAAGAGTCAGTATCAGCAGCCAGCCAAGATCGGGAATCGTAACGAACAAGCGCAAGCCCTTCGAGAGGAATACTTCGCCTTTACGCTCCGGGTCCCACGCGACCAGGCTCAATCCACCCCATTTTTCGAAGCGCGTCAGCACGATGCTGGCGTAAATCGCCAGCGTGCTGGCGCTGGTGGTGGCCAGGAAGGTCTCAGTCCTCATATTGTCCTGGATCAGGAACATCATGGCGAGTGCGAAACTCAGAGCGCACGCAGCGTACGCCAGCATGGCCAGCGTCACGTGTACATGGAGCCAGGTCGACTGCAATGCGGGAACCAGCGGATGAACTTCGGTTCGCAGCAACTGCATCAGCACCACGCCGACAATCGCGACTGGCATGGTAACGGTGCCTATGACTTTCACATCGTATTTCTTCTCGGCGATCAGGGTAAGAACAGCAAGTGTCCAGACAAAACTGAGCAGCATCTCGTAGACGCTGGCGAAGGGGGGGTGTCCGGCTTCATACCAGCGGTGCGCGACGGCCGCAGTATTGGTGATCAACCCGGCCCAGGTCGCAAGCGATGCGAACTTCACGTATGACTCGGTACCGGTGACTCCGAATCCCAGATACAGTGCGCCGGCGCCGGCGTAGAAGATGAGAGTCGCAAACAGCAGGTTCGTCTCGCTGAGCAGATTGCCGCTCTTTACGACGTTCAGAAATGCCATGAACAGCAGGAAGGCAATCGCCAGGCCGACCATCACGATCAGGGTCATGCCGGTTGACTCGTGCTGCTCTTCCACTTTTGCGCGTGCCATCAGTCCTCCAAATCCTTTTCAGTCCCAAGCGATCAGTTAACGGATTGCGTTCGCCGCGACCGGGGCGACCGGCTCGTGTGACGAGGCAGCCCGAGGAACCGTTTTCAGTTCTTCTTCCACTGCTGCGACCAAGTCGTTGAAGCGTTGATCAAACGCATCACGGTTGCGGTTGGCGGTTCCGCCGATCCACAGAGATAGTTTCCCGGTCTTGGCGTCACGAACGGGCACCATCCAAAACCGCATGTGTACTACGTAAAACACAAATGCCAGTCCGATGCCCATTAAGACGACGCCCGACCAAACGCCCCACTGTCCCGGCTCGTGCGAAACCTGCAGGCCGGTGAAGTGCTGCATCTTCAGATTCGTTGCCTGAATTCGGTATGGAGCCTTCGAATTGTCGGCGATCTCTTCCATCGGTGGCAGCCAAACATCAAAATCTCTCTTGGCGCTTTTCGAGGTCACGATCATGTGTACTGCGGGATTCTCCAACTGGTTCGATTTCCTATATACCTGCCCATCACGCACCGCGACGTCGGGGAAGAATTCAGCAAAGTGCAACGCTGTATCGGCGTCGAGGGAAACGGTGTCATTCAGCGCGAGCGCCACATCTTGCGCTTTGCCAGAACCGTTGCTCGGCGTTGCAGTCAACATCAGCTGATTCACTTTGTCCGTAGCGCCGTAGCTTGCCTGATAGAAACGGACGCCACTGTATAGAAGGGGATCATTTACGACGATTTCTTTCTTCAGGACATCCTGTCCGTCCTTTACTACTACCAGTTTGGACCACCATTTTTTCGGAGTGCCGTCCTGATAGTTTTCCTGGCCAGCCAAGTCGCAGCGAATGGCGAAAGGAATAGTCCGCGTGCTGCCGTCGTGCAATTCGATGATGTTGGAGGTTTGCCCCTCATTCAGATTGATGCTGCCGCGCCATCCCCAAATCCCGTCGACAATCGTACCGAAGAAGATCAGCAACAGGCTGGCATGAACGATGTAGACCGCCAACTCGGAGATGCGGCTGCGCTCCGCGAAAATTCCGAAGTGATCTTCGCGCACAACACGCTCCGGTCTGTATCCCATCGAGTGCAAAGCACGCTCAGCGGCCACGAGTCCTGATTCTTCGTCGTGGATGAACAGCAATTTCTGCGGATGCAGTGCGCGGCGGAAACTGTCGTCCGGATACTTGTACGGACGCGAGAAGAAGCGCCACGAGTTGGGGAAACGATCAACGGACGCAGCGACAATGCACAGGCTGACAAGAAAGACGAGTCCCAGAAACCACCAGGAGTGGAAAACGTCGGTCAGTCCGACCGCGTCGAGGATGCGAAGTGCCTGGGGTGAATACGCGCTCTGCATCTCGTCGGGCTCGGTGACTGGACGCTGCAAAACAATCGTCCCCGCCGCTGAAAGAATCACCACCAGGATCAAAAGCACCACGCCGGTCTGAATTGATGCGATAAAACGCCAGGCTTTGTGGGCCAAATTCCGTGAATCTGAGGCCATACCCTCTCCCTATTCCCTGAGCTGAAATGCAACTGGCGCGCCGAACGGGCGCAATAACGTAACCAGCACATGGGAAATGACTTACAAAGAGAGGAGAATTGAACAAAGCAAAGGACTTGGGCTAAAAGACGCACTCCAATCTCGTTCGACGGGGATTTCACACATCACATCGGGTTGGTGACCAACCTCACTTTTTCGCATGCTTCGATCTCGTTCAGGTGCCTCCGTCGAGAGGCGACGTAATGTGATGAACATCACATTACGCAGTGATCATGCGTGTTCCACGCATTCTGCTGCGGAGTCCTAATGAACCGGCGAAATCGTTTTTCAAGCTCCCGAGACGTGATCAGTCGTGGGCGTTTCACGGGAAAATGGGAGTTGGCAGGACTTGGGGCATTTCACTGACGACGCTGTGGCAGAAGGCTCATTCAAGGCTCATAATGGTGGCCAGAAATTTCCGATCTGGAGAGAACACGTTTCTTAACCTGCCTTCGCTCAGCTATTTACGGTATCGTTGTGGTTCGCAACAGTCCTCTCCTGATTCGGCGACTTTCGTGCACAAGCATCCGCTTGGAGGCCGTGTGAGACTGCTCCCCCATCGCATCTGGTTCCGTAATTCGGTTGCAAACACTGGCGGCCGAGGCCCCGGTCTTAACATCCTGCTGTTCTTTGCCTTGGTCGCGCTGACAATGTCGCGCGCCAGCGCGGCGGTCCATCCGGTTCCACTCGACCCAAAGGACGATGGTTCGAAATGTGTCGAGTGCCATGACGATAAGACGAAGGGTAAGGCTGTCCACTCCGCGATCGCGATGGGATGCTTGAGCTGTCATCAGATCCGCGTCAACAAAGAGACGACGCGGGTGATGCTGAACACGGCCACCCCTTACAAGCTCTGCTTTTCCTGCCACTCCGACAAAGACGCAACTCAGATCAAGGGGCACGTCCATCCGCCCGCAGTTCGCGACTGTCTGACCTGCCACGATCCGCACACTTCGCCAAACAAGTTCCAGTTATTGAAAGCAACCTCCGGCGAGAAGAAAGACAATCTCTGCCTCACCTGCCATACGCAGGGGCTGAACATTCCGGAAAAAGGTAGCCGACATGCCGCCCTCGACGCCGGCTGTGACACCTGCCATGTAACGCACAAGACCGGCACCGAACTGACCGCGCAAAATCAATTTCATCTGACCAAGGACGCTCCTGCGCTCTGCATCGACTGTCACGATCCGAAAGATGCCGCCTTGCAAAAGGCGCATCAGGACCAGCCCTTCGGCACCGCCAACTGCCTTAGCTGTCATGACCCACACCAGTCGGCGTCGCCGAAGCTCATCGCGAAATTCGCGCACCCGCCGTTTGCTGACAAGACTTGCGAACTCTGCCACGCTCCAGCAAAGGACGGAAAGGTTGTCCTGGCGCAGAAAAACGTAAAAGACATCTGCGTCACCTGCCACGACGACAAGGCTAAGCTGATCGACACCGCCAAGGTGCAGCATCCTGGAGCCGCCGGCGATTGCACTGATTGCCACAATCCACATGCCAGCGCTTATCCGGGGCTGCCGAAGACAGACCCCGTAAATATCTGTCTCGGTTGCCACAGTGAGCAATCGGATCAAATGAAGAAGGCGCACCTGCATCAGCCCGCGTTTGTGCAAGGATGCTCCACCTGTCACGAAGCGCACGGTGGCAACAACGATCATCTGCTCCGCGCCGTGGGCAATCCGCTCTGCCTTGAGTGCCACGGCCCCGATACGACGCCCGTGCGGGACGAGAAAGCGCACCTCGTAACAATTTTCAATGGCAAGGTGAAGCTGCCGGAGAACTACTTCGGCCGTGTGGCTCGGCTGCCTCTGAAATATGGCATCGGGCATCCAATCCAGAATCATCCGACGGCGGACATGGTTGATCCCAGAGACAGCAAAGTCACGGTCAAGTTGAGTTGCCTCTCCTGCCATCAGCCGCACGCCTCGGCACAGGCTGGGCTGCTGGTAAAAGATCAAGCGAACAACCTGGCATTTTGTTCCACCTGCCACAAGACCAGTGATTTTCTCAGAGAAGGCAGCGGTGTGAAGTGAAGATGTGTGGAGGACGCAATGTTTGAACTCGACCCGAAGTCGATATGCAGGAAAGCGGCAGCGGCGCTGGCAGTCATCGGCCTCGCGTTGGCCATGTCGGGTCCCGCTTTGGCGAAGAAGAAAAAGGACGCGCCAGCACCTGCTTCGGCGCCCAAACCGATTGACTACTCGAAGCTGCAGTATCCACCGGCACCCGAAATCGCGCGCGTCAAATATATTGACGCATTGTACGGTGCGAAGCTGGAGCCTCCGCCACCGAGCACGAAGAAGAAAAGCTGGATGGATGCGATGGCCGGCACCGCCGAAGATCAGCGCAAAGGCGGACGCCACATTCCTCCGCAACTGGTTTTCCCCATGGGCGTGGCCGAGGATTCCAAGGGCCTGATCTATGTGAGCGACCAGAAGAGCGGTGGAATTTTCATCTTCAACCTGGAGACCAAAGACACGCAGTACATCCGCAACGGCAAAGAAGCGAATTTCAAACTGATCAACGGCATTGCGATGGACGACAACGACCACCTGTTCGTCGCCGATGGCGAACTGCGTCATGTTCTGGTCTTCGACGCCGCCCACAAACCGATCGACGTGGTGCAGGAAGGAATGCAGGATCCCGTCGGCCTGGCGATCGACACCGAGAACCGCTTCCTCTATGTAGTTGACCAGGGTCTGGACCAGATACTGGTGTACGATGCGGATTCCTTCAAATTGCTGCGCAAGATCGGAACCGCCGGGCACAATCACGAACTAACCACCGAAGGCAACTTCGGCGCACCGTTCGGCGCTGCGGTGGATAAGGAAGGCAACCTCTACGTCACCGACATGCTGAATAACCGTGTCGAGGTGTTCGACGCGGACGGCAACTTTGTCCGCACATGGGGCAAGATCGGCGACGCTCCCGGACAATTTGGGCGTCCCAAGGGAATCGCAGTCGACAGCGACGGACACGTCTGGGTCGCGGATGGCGTCCTCGACCGGATCACAATCTTCGGCAATAAGGGCGAATTGCTGCTGGCGTTTGGCACCCACGGAAAGATTGCTTCCCAGTTCAAGGGGTTGGTTGGGATCACGATTGATAAATCGAATCGGGTTTTTACAATCGAGCAGTATCCGACGGGCAAGGTGCAGATTTTCCGTTACATCACGCAGGCTGAGGCGCAAGCCGAGTTTGATCGCCGACAGACGGAGCGGGAAAAGAAAACGTCTGCGCGTTCAGGAGACAAGCCAGCGGACAATCAACCTGCCAAGACACCGCAGTAGTGACATTTGGTTGGTTTTGTTGCCATCCTTTGTTTACTTTTCGGTACTGGGTACCCCGCCGAAACACGATCCTTTGAGATCAACGGCTTAGCGAAAGACCGACGCCAGATCTTTGAAGGGCCGCTCTTCCACGGCTGTGCGAGCCAAAAACAAGCGTGATGGGGACCCGGCGCTACGCCAGCCAAAATCAAGAGCAAAACTGCGTTTTCCGCAGCCTCTGGAACTCGTCCAATCCGAGTAACCGCCCGCCACATACCTTTAGGTCATTCAGCGCATTCAGCTTGGGTCATTTCACCAGTTAAGTGCGGGAGAAAGCCCATTCCCGACCGCATAGCCGCGTGATGCGTTTCGCAACAGCCTCAAGATGGCACCTAATTTATTGCATCTACGGAACTTACTGAAATGTTGAAATTCATTACACACCACTTGGTCACGGCGACAATCGTGCACCAACGAGAGTGGAATATGGAGACCGCAATTCATCTCCGGGTAGTAGCGGCAAAGGCAAAAATAACAAGTGTTGCAACACAATTCATCGATGGAGGCTTATTGCAATGAAGAAAGTAATGTTTGTCCTGTTCGTGGTGGTGTTCGCTGTCGGTATGGCAGTGGCACAGCCACCCAACACTTTCGTATCGCCCGTTGACGTTCAGGGCGCGCACAACAATCATGGTCGCGGCTGCACGGGATGCCACATTCCACACAGCGGCCCCGCCGGCAACGGCGGCGTCGATCAAACCGGCTTTACCGGCAATCTGGCCCTGTGGGGTCAGGCTCCTGGCAAACTGGCCGGCGCAACCATCAACTTCGGCGACGGCGGCAGCTGGGCTGAGACTCTCCCCACGAGCGACGCAGCGACGACCCCGGATCTCGGCGGCCTGCTGCTTTGCCTGACCTGCCATGACGGCAACCAGGCGAAGGGCGCCATGATGACCGGTATCGTGGACTGGGCGGCAGAAGGTCTGAACCCGATCGCGCTGGGCTATGCTTCCGCCAACGTTCCGACCTGGCTCGGCAACGATGGCAGCGGCACCAACAATTACCAGAACGACCACCCGGCAGGTTTGGCAGCCACTTACAGCTGCGCCGCTACCTGGTGCACGATCGATGCAACTGGCAAAGTCACTCCCGCAGGGTTGGGAGTCAATTTTGTCAGCAACTATGGCTTCACCGCGCGCTTCTCGACGTACAACAGCCAGCCCGTGGTGATGTGCACCACCTGCCACAACCAGCATGTCATGACCGTGTACAACGGCACCATCGCCGGAACGGCAGGCTACTACCAGACACAATTTGGCATTCGTGGTTACTACAATCCCGCGAATCAGGGCAACTCGGTGTCGCAATTCTGCCGTCAGTGCCACAACAGTCACGCGAACGAGTGGAACAATGCATTGACCATTCCAACCACTTAGTCCTTATGCATTGGGGAGGACCTCGGTCCTCCCCTTATTTTCTGGCCACGGTATAGGCCTGATAAACGAGCCGGAAGTTTGAAGGGAAAGTACGATGAAGAACTTTTCAGAGCGCGCGCTCCTGACAATCGCAATCCTGGTGACGGTATCGGCAGCTCTGACTGGCCCAGTTGCGGCTCAGGTAGCATCGCACACGCCGACGGCAATCACCGCACAACCGAGTCCGAACGCCTTCGCGTTAAGCCCTGCCCCGACCGTGACGGGCAAACCTGTGGCGCGCGTAAATGGCGTTGTGATGACCGACCGCGAGTTGTTGCGCGAGATGTACACCATTTTTCCGTATGCGCGCCAGCACAATGGTTTCCCCAAGACGATGGAAGCGGAGATCCGCAAGGGCGCCCTCGAAATGGTCGTTTTCGAGGAACTGGTTTACCAGCAGGCACAGCGAAAAAAGACCATCGTGCCGGAAGAGCAGGTGAACCGCGTGCTGGCCGGCTTCAAGAAGAAGTTCCCATCGAAGGCGGACTATCAAAAGTTCTTGCAGGCGGAGACGTCGGGCTCAGAAGGCGTGGTGAAGGACGGGATTCGACGCTCCCTGATCATTGATGCCTATCTGAAAGCCGAAGTACGCGACAAGTCGGCGGTCTCGCTCGCTGAGGCCCGGACATATTACACCCAGCACCCGGAACGGTTTGCCTACAAAGAGAGCTTCGTTTTTCAATCAATTTCGATCATGCCGCCAGCGACTGCCAACGCCGACGTAATGAAAGAAGCGCGACGAAAGGCGGAGGACGCGTTACTTCAGGCCAAAGCCACCAAGAACTATCAGGAATTCGGCCTGCTAGCGGAAAAACTTTCCGAAGATGATTTCCGCGTCAATATGGGCGACCACAAAGTGGTGGAACGGGACCAGCTTCCGCCGGAGATTGTGAAGGCCGCACTGACGATGAAGCAGGGGGAGATCAGCGGTCTCATCCCGCTCGGCAATACGTTCACCATCTTCCGCTTGAACAATCATGTTCCCGCGGGAACCCGGAAGTTTGATGAGGTAAAGGACAAGTTGCGGAAAGATCTTCAGGAAGAAAAGGAAGACAGGTTGCGCACAGCACTGGATGCAACGCTCCGCAAGAGTGCCAAGGTGGAAGAGCTTTAGAGGTGGTTATGAGGAGTAGCCCAAACGCGATATTGCTGATAGTGATCGGGTTGCTCCTGACAGTGGCGCCGGCTGGCGCGCAATACCAACTGGGCGAGACGGATTTCTCCAAATTGACTGGCATTCTTGGCTCCGGCTACTCCGGGGGCTTTAGCAGCCAGCAAGGTTCGAGTCACCAACTGGCCCTGAACGGCAGCGCATCCCTGGCCGGCTATTATTACAATCCCAACTTTCTCAGCTTCAACGTTACACCGTACTATGATCAGAACCGGGCGAACTCGAATTACCGGTCGGTGGATAACTCTTCAGGTGTCGCTTTCTCAAGCGGGATTTTTAACGGCAGTCATTTCCCGGGTTCCGTAAGTTACTCACGCGATTACAACAGCAGCGGAACATTTGCGCTTCCCGGTGTCCCCGATCTGACCACGCACGGCAATTCGCAGAACCTGGGCATCTCCTGGGGAGAAAATGTTCCGCAGATGCCCAGCCTCCAGGTTTTCTACAACAAGTCCAGCAGCTCCGCCTCTTTGTACGGTACCGATGCCACGAGCGATGTCTCGGGCCAGAATATGGGATTGCGCTCACTTTATGATCTGGATGGTTTCAAGTTGACTGGCACGTACAACCATTCCACAAGTCACGCCGACTTCCCGGCATTCCTGCAGACCCAAGCGGAAAGTTCCGGCTCCTCGGGCGACGGTTACGGGTTCGGCGTTTCCCACAAGCTGCCATTCAACGGCGGCATATCCGGCGGATATAGCCGCTCTAGTTTCAGCGCCGATGCCCTCACCTATCACGATCACGGTTCTGTAGGGAACGTGTACACAAACGTCACCTTCAACCCGAGCACAAAACTGAGCGTGGTGGGGAACGTTAATTACATCGACAACCTTTCCGCTGACTTGACGCAAATCTATCTGAGCAGCGGCATTCCAGACCAGGTGTCTACGTCGAACGGTTCTCATTCTCTGGACATGTCGGTTCTGGCAAACTACCGCTTGAATTCAACGATCGCGCTCGACGGCGTCGTCGGACGGAGACAGCAGACGTTCATGGGACAGGCGTACGCCTCGACGGACTTTGGCGGCGGGCTTTCAACCGTCCGGCCATTTCTCGGCGGCATGCTGTCAGGCACAGTCCGGCTAGCGGATTACCGGTCCGATGGTATCGGCGGAAGCCCGAGCACGAGTTCCCTTGCGTTGATTGCCAGCGGCAACTACTCGCGCGATCTGCGACTGTGGCATCTCACCGGAAACTTCAACTACTCACAAAATCAGCAGACGTTGCTGGTTAGCTATCTAACTTCGTCCTATAGTTATGGAGCCAGTGTCTTGCGCGCTTTTCACGGGCTGCGTTGGACCGCCGCCATTGCGGGCACCCACAGTGGCTTCGTACAGCAAGCCGGCAGTTCGAACAATTCGGAAAGTCTCTCGACGAGTTTGAGTTCCCGCCATCTGACGGCTAGCGCCGGCTATTCCAATTCGACCGGGATCGGTATCCTCACCGCTGTTGGGGTGATCGGGCCACCTGTTCCGACTCCAACCGACGAAATCCTTTTTGGAGGGAAGAACTACAACTTCTCAATAGGCAGTTCGCCAATTCGGCGGCTGATTCTTTCGGCATCCTACTCGATCTCGCACGGCGACACGACATCGTCCACCCTGGTCTCTTCCTACCGCACGAAGAGCCTGAACGCACTGGTACAATACCGTTTCCGGCAAATGGGGTTCACCGGCGGCTACAACCGTCTGCAACAGGGTTTCGGCCAGACCGGGGTCGCGCCGTTTGATGGAACGACGTTCTATGTGGGTGTGAACCGATGGTTCAACTTCTTCTAAAGCGAGCGGGCCGGATCTGCTCGGGGACAATCGGGAAACAGGCATCTCTCCTTCTGATTCTTCTGCTGATTTCGCCCGCCTGGGCCCGCACTAAAGAAACACCGGCGGCGGAGGTCGGTCCGCAGCTCGAAATGGACGGCGGGCGCCGCCTTACCTACGAAGGCGCATTCAGTTCCGAACGCGAACTCAAAGCAAAGCGAAATATCTTCAAGAAGATATTAGACGTGGTTGCGGGTGCGCCGGACTATCGCCGCCTGCAGCGTCCTTATAGTATTGCGGTCGACTCGCGCGGACGGGTGATTGTGACCGACCCCGGAGCCGCGGGCGTTCACATCTTCAACTTCACGGAAAAGAAGTATAAGTTCCTCTACCGCTGGGACCGCGATAAAGATCCGATGCTGACGCCGCAATGCGTGGCGGTGGATGCGCAGGACAATTTCTACGTAACGGACTCGGTGTCGGGCAAGATTTTCGTCTTCGATGCCAACGCGAAGTTTCGCCGTGTACTTGGCAGCATCAAGGGCGGCGAAGGATTCTTCAAACGTCCCACGGGAATTGCGGTGGACTCGGTTGCGCAACGGATTTACGTAACTGATACTCTGCGCGACAAAGTTTTCATTCTCGATATGCAAGGGTCCGTGCTGAAGAGCTTCGGGAAGCGCGGCATGGGACTGGCAGAATTCAACCTCCCTACGGAAGTTCACTTGCAAGGCGATAACGTGGCGGTGGTGGACGCGATGAACTTCCGCGTTCAGTTCTTTGACCACGCCGGAACCTACCGTTTCAGCGTTGGAACCATGGGAGACGGATTGGGACAGGTATTCCGGCCGAAGGGAGTAGCCTTCGATTCTGAGGGACACCTCTATATGGTCGAGGGCTATGCCAACACGGTGCAGGTTTTCAATGACGAGGGCCAGCTACTTTATTACTTTGGTCAGCAAGGATCGGGTGCGGGAGAGTTCCAGTTGCCCGGCGGACTGTTTATTGATCACGACGATCGGATCTTTGTGGTCGATACCTACAATCGCCGGGTGCAGATTTTTCATTATTACGGCTTGCCGAAACGGGCAGCGTTAGAGAAGCAATGAAGTTCAGATTATTCATCGCCGGCATGTTGATCTTAACTGGGAGCAGCGGGTTCGCTCAGTTAAACGGCGATGTGCTCGGGCAGCATCAACTGACGGTCGGCAGCGGTTCGCCCATCACCTCGTTGTCAGGGCAGGGTTGCATCTTTTGCCATGCCCCACACTCTGGACTCGCAAGCGGAAAGGCGCTCTGGAACCAGAAGCTGACGAACACTACGTACAATCCGTACGCCAGCACTACGTATCATCAAAAAGGAAACCCCAACCCGCCACTTGGCTCAGACAGTTCTCTTTGCCTGAGCTGTCATGATGGAACAGTAGCCGTGGGGCAAACTATCGCCTACGGCCCGATGATCATGAACGGCACCATGAATGGGACCGACATGATTGGCGCGGTCGATGTGAATAACCAGCATCCCCTGCAGCCACAGCATCCTTTCAGCCTGGTTCTGCCGCTGCAAGACTCCCCGGATTTGGCGGCCACGCTGGTGCAGGGGAAGACACTCGACCCAGCGGTCAGTCTCATTTACGGTAACGTGGAGTGCACCAGTTGCCATGATCCCCACGTGCAGAATAAGGACCAGATCTCGACGACCTTCCTGGTGCGCGACGCTTCGAAAGGCCAAGTTTGCCTGGCGTGTCATGACCCGAGCCGCGCCGTGGGCCAGTCAAATCCGGGACAATGGCAGAAGAATCCACTGACGCTATGGCCCAATAGCGCCCACGCACAGGCCGCCAATGCGGTAGCGGCGAATGCAAACGTCGGCAGCTACCCAACAGTACAGCAGAATGCGTGCATCTCTTGCCATGAACCGCACAACGCGCCGGGACCAACGCGTCTGACGCGCGCCCCCAACGAACTGGATTGCGTCGCCTGTCATAGCGGAGGCGCCAACGTCTCTCCGGCGGCTCCGAACGTGTTCGCTGAATACACCAAGGCGGGGAACGTCGGCCACACCTTCCCGCAGGGCACGAACAGCCACGACGCGCTTGAGGATCTGGTCGGTCAGAATGTAGTGCTCAACAATAATCGACACGCTACTTGCGCCGACTGCCACAATTCGCACTCGTCCTATCCTGTGAGTTCGTTTACAGCATTGCAACCGCCTTCGATCCGTCCCTCGCAAACGGGGATTGCTGGCGTAAGCGCCGATGGCACGACCATTGTCAATCCAGCGGTGAATCAGTACGAGAACTGCCTGCGCTGCCACGGCAATAGCGCCGGAAAAGTTGCCAATCCTGTTTTCGGATACGCGCCCGTGCGCGCGGTCGCTCCCGCCGATGGGCTCAATTTGATTCCACAATTCGCCGCTACCGCAACGTCGGCCCACCCTGTCATGTATCCCAGCAGCGGCGGGGCGCTACCGCAACCGACTCTCCTCGCGAACATGTGGAACCTGACCGGCACGGCGCAGGGACGCGCCATTGGGTCGCAAATTTTCTGCACCGACTGTCATAACAACGACGACAGCCGCGAGTCCGGCGGGAACAGTCCGAACGGACCGCATGGCTCGAAGTACAGCCACATTCTCGAGCGGGCATATCCTTTCGCGCAGGCTCCGGCACCCGGCGGTATCATCCCGAGCCAGTATCTGTACCCCAATCCAGACCTGAGTCCGACCGGAACGTACGCGCTTTGTGCCAAGTGCCACAACTTGACTCTGCTCGACCAGAGCTGGAGCCATCACAGTGCTCACGTCGTCACTGACGGCTTATCCTGTTCCGCCTGCCATACTGCGCACGGCATGGGCTCAACATCTGCGACGATCTCCGGCCAAAGGCTCGTGAATTTCGATGTCAACGTCGTTGCGCCGAACGGAGCAATCCCGATCACCTACTCCTACAATGGGGGCAGCGACAGCTGCACGCTCATGTGTCACGGACAAGCCCATAACGGAGCGATGGCACCCCGCAAGCGTCTGGGAAGAGGGGTTAAGTAGTCGACAATCATCCCGCAGTCAGTGGAAGGAGGAAGACCTAACTTGCATTGGCAGCGACATTTGCTAGATACCTCCACCGCGCGAATCGCCGCGCTCACCGCACTGTTGACTGTTGCCGCCTTGTATCAATCCATCCATTTGAGCGCCTTGGCTGATCACGGTAAATGCCATCCCGAACTCGCAGGGTAAATAAACTGGTGTGTCTCTCAGACGGTTTCCTCTTCTACAAGCACGCCGTCTACGAGAGGCAGGCGTACCTGATCTACCGACGAGGACCTGTCGTACTCGTCTCCGTTCGCTGAAATAGGCGATCAAACCTCGACGTCGGTTCCAACCGCGCGAAGAAATCCTCACTGAACCAGGTGACGACCATCACCGACAGCGCGTTGGCATTAAGCGAACAATCCGGGCGTGTGCTCGGGGTACGAGTTGGCCGCGGCGAAAGAAAGAATACAAACCAGATCACTAACTCGTTAGCAGATCTAGTACGCTGTGGCGGCACTTCACTCAAACCTCGAAGAAGGAGGAGGCGAAGTGAACAAAGTGAATCAGGTTCTGGCAATTCTCTTACTGGTAGTAGTTGCCGTACTCATCGTCAGCATGGGGAACCACAGCGTGCGAGTTGGCGCCCAAACTCCTACGCCCTGGATCGACGTCATCTATACAAGCTCGGACCCTCTCGGCGCTCATCACATCCTGCATGACACTCGCTATGGTCCAAACTGCCAGCAATGTCACGACGGAACCGGCCAAGATGCGCCAAAGAGTCTGGTCGGAGTTCCTTACGTCACTATGGGAAATGGTCAACAGTGCACTTCCTGTCATGATGGCAAGTATGTTACTCAGCTCTTCATCTCGCAGATGACAACCAATAACAGGTTTTATTCTTGTAGCGATTGCCACCAAACGCAGTAATGCCGGTCACAACACTCTGTGGCAGACGCGGAGCCGGGTGCTGGATCCGGTTCCGCTTCGCCTACACCCCAAATCATCGACGCGCCCGCAGCAACGCGGACGTGGAGGGCGCATGGTCGTTTGACGAAGTTGGTCGCCAGCTCATCCTCGTAGATTCTCTGGTAATTGGGATCGAGGTTCAACGAGCGCACCAGTCCGTCCGTTCTGCGGAGAAAGATCAGCCCCAATTCATTCAGGAACGGATCGTTCTTGTAGGACAGGTCGCCACCCTGTGTCCGGAAGAAACGCAGAACTTCAGCTGGAAGGATTTCCATCCAATTCGCGCCAGCAACATGGATAAGGCAAGTAACTGCAGACCGCGTAATTCCGCCTCATACTCATGTTGTTCGGTTCCATGCGACCCGAACAATCAATAGCGGCGGACAAGAGTGCCCACCACGCAAGTCGCGTTCCGCACGCGCGCACCGTTACTGAGACAGCGGCTTAGCCGGAGTTCCTGGCTTTATGTTGGAGTGCTGCTTGGCTTCGGCCATCAACGCCAGAACCTTATCCTTGCCTTGATAATTCGGATTCGTGTCCAGCAGTTTCTGCCAGGTGGCAAGCGCACCAGGCACGTCCATCTTGCCTTGCCACTGCACAATCCCCAAGTTGAACAGCGTGTTGCCATTGGTGGGTTCGTAGCTGAGCGCCTTTTGGAACTCCGCGATAGCTGTATCCGCCTGCCCGGTGTACCAGTAAGCCGTGGCCATATCCGTGCGTAGTCCGGCATTGTTGGGCAGCACTTTCACCGCGCGCTGGTAATACTCAATGGCCGTCGGATATTGCTTCGCGTCATAGTAGAGGTTGCCAATGTTGGCAAGCAGTTCTCCATTGTTCGGGTCGGACTTGAGGCGCTCAACCAGCGGCGCAGCCTGCGTGTCGGCCATTTGCTTTAGTTGCGTGGGGGGCGGCATTTGAGTCACCGGATTTTGACTTGCTGCCATCTCCGCTGACGGGGCTGCTGCCGATATTTCGCTGGGCACGACTGCCGCAGACGGCTGTGATCCATGGATCAGCCAGCCGCCGGCGATGCCGACGAGCAGGCAGATGACCGCCATGGTATAGGCTTGCGTGCTCGTCCATTCAACTGAACTAGTCTGACGTGTCTCACTCATTACCTTATTCCTCTTTCAAGTCTCGAAGCCCAAGTCTCAAAGTCGTCTCTCGGCTTTCTTACTGGGCTTTCGTGTCAGTCAACCTACCGGCGACCGTCGGCGCGACATTTGCATCTTTCGAGCCATGCTTCTTGGCTTCTTCAATCAGCTTCTGGACATTGGCTTTCCGGTCGGCGCTCAGCTGCGGATTCGTTTTCAGGAGTTCCTGCCAAGCCGCCTGAGCCCCCGCTACGTCCTGCTTCCCCTGCAGTTTCATGACACCGATGTTGAACAGTGAATTCGCATCCTTTGGCTCATATTGCAACGACTGCTTCAACTGGTCGATCGCTTGATCAACGTCGCCGTTGTAGTACAGGCAAGAGGCATATTCAGAGCGGATGGCGACGTTCTTCGGATCGACTTTCACCGCCTGCCCATAGTAGTCAGCCGCCTCCTTGAATTGATGGGTCGCCTTGTAGATTGTCCCCACCTGCACGAGGAGCTGGGCGTTGTTGGGGTCGGTCTTCAGCTTTTCCAGAAGTGGCTCAGCCTTCTTTTCGGCCATGCGTTTCATCTGATCAAGCGTCGGCATGCCTCCGCCGCCGTGGCCGCCCATTCCCGCCGCCCGGGTCGCGCTCAACGATGCTGGTGCCGCAGTCGAGGCAGACCCTCGGAACAGATATCCGATCGCCAGCCCGACAACGAGGCAGACTACCGCCATTCCGTAAACCTGTCCGCTCCGCCAAGTTCCACCAGACAACCGCTCCACTGCTTCGTTCGGCATATTCCTATGACTCCTGAGACTTACGTTGCACGGGTCGAGGCTGCGTTTGGAGCTCGAAAAATCGCGCAACCACGGATCACCTGTAAGGGTACGGGGCCCGGCAATTCAGAGCTGCGGTCGTCATCACAGCAGATTGTGACACAAGTCACACACAATCATCTCCGCGCATCTACTCTCTCGCCAGAGAGCAGCAATCTTGCAACAAACTGTAAAGGGTGGGGAGTTCCAAATGTCCGATCGAACCGCCGTCATTATTGGAGCTGGTCCAGCAGGACTGACGGCTGCGTATGAACTCCTGACGCGAGCGGGCATTCGACCGGTGGTGCTGGAACGTTCCAACTACCTGGGCGGCATCTCCCGCACCATCGCCTTCTTCCCAAGCTTGCGAGTTCGCAAAGCAACTCAGGGCGGCTCGTCTCAATCACCTGTGATCGGAAGTGGTCTTGGTATCAGCGCAGTCGCTTGAATAGAGGCAGGTGCCACCGGGGCCTCCAGCCATTTGCGCACTTGCGGCAGGGCTCTGCGCATCGCGAGCTCTCCCACCCGAATCAATTCACCAGCACGTTTGAAGTCGTCATAATCAAAACCCGCCACATCCGGCTCGATCACGATGTCGGCTGCGCCTCTCCATACTGGACTTATCACGTCCTGGGCGATGGCGAAGGATTGTCCAATCACGTCAAAGTAATGTCGGGGAGCGCGAGTCTTTGACCACTGCCCCTTCAAATGCACGCCCAGCACGCGTTCCGCGCCCATTTCGCGCAGAGCTACTGTTGGCACGGGATAGGAGAGCATGCCATCCACCAACCAACTCCCTCGAATCTCGACTGGCAAGAACATTCCGGGATACGCGCAACTCGCCCGGACTGGATCGATGATTGAACCGGTGGTAAAGACAGCTCCTTTGCCGGTGTTGAAGTCCGTCGCCGTCACGCCTAGGGGAATCCGCAGTTCCTCGAATGTCTGCACCTTCAACGTGCGTTGGAGGAAAGACGCCATTCGGTCGTTGTTGGCAAAGCCATAGCGCGAGATCGTCCAACGCGCGAAAGTGGTAAAGCGAACTTTGTGAGCCAGAGCTTCCAGTTCCGCGATCGTGAGTCCACTGCAATATGCGGCGCCCATGATCGCACCCACACTAGTCCCGGCAATCATGCGAACCGGAATACCTTCTTCTTCGAGAACCTTAAGGACACCAATGTGCGCGATGCCTCGGGCAAAGCCTCCACCTAAGGCCACACCGATGGCGGGCTTGGGCCGTGCCTCGGTCGTATTCGACTTGCGGGAAAGTTCGCGGCCAAATGCTTGTACAGACCTTATTACCCTGCCCAGACTCTTCATTGGAACCCCACGTTCCCGGTCTGCCGTAAACCGCAAACCCCACATCTATTAATGTGTAAGATGCCACATTTCGTTTCAGGAAACAGCCCACTTTGGTGCCATCTACCAGTTAGAAGGTAATTTCCCCGGGTTACCGGAAACGTAGCCAACCGGCTCCAAACGGCGACTAACTCCTTTGTTGCTGATGGATTGCCGACCTTTCTGCCCTTATCTCGGATCGACGATCGACACCCCTTGTCCGATTGCCGAGCCGTTTATTCCCTGCCCTGCATTGCCTTGTCCATGCAAGCTGCGGAGGCGCTAGAATCCAGAGTCACGAACGACGAGACTGATATGGGGGCAAGACCCTGCAATTAGAGGAACCGCAACGATGGCAAGCTATGTGGGCGCAATCGATCAGGGAACGACGAGCTCGCGGTTCATTGTGTTCGACAAATCTGGACGCATCGTGAGCTCAGCCCAGAGAGAACACCAGCAGATCTATCGAAAGCCGGGGTGGGTTGAGCACGATCCAGAGGAAATTTTGCGCCGGACAGAGGGCGTCATCCAGGAAGCGATGGAGGCGCGTGGGCTGCGGCCGGAAGAGCTGGCGGCAATCGGGATCACCAATCAGCGCGAGACTACATTGGCCTGGCACAAGCAAAGCGGGAAGCCAGTTTACAACGCAATTGTCTGGCAGGATACACGCGTGGCCCCCGCGGTCGCCGAGTTTGCCGCCAATGGCGGACAGGACCGCTATCGCGCCAATACGGGCCTTCCACTTGCCACGTATTTCAGCGGCCTCAAGATTCGCTGGATTCTAGAAAATGTTGCGGGCGCTCGCGCACAAGCGAATGCCGGCGATCTGCTGTTTGGCACTATCGATAGTTTTCTGATCTGGCATCTCACGGGCGGCCCAGAGGGTGGTGTCCACGTAACCGATGTGACCAACGCCAGCCGCACTCAACTGATGAACCTCAACACGCTGCAGTGGGACGATGAAATGTTGGAGGACTTCGGAATTCCGATCCAGATGTTGCCGAAGATTGCTTCGAGCAGTGAGGTCTACGGCATTGCGAAACTCCGGGCGGTTGATGGCGTGGCGATCGCCGGCGATCTCGGTGATCAGCAAGCAGCCCTGGTTGGTCAGGCCTGTTTCAAGCCTGGAGAAGCCAAGAATACCTACGGCACCGGATGCTTCATGCTGATGAATACCGGCGGGAAAGCCGTGGTCTCGAAGTTTGGTTTACTGACCACGCTAGCGTACAAGTTTGGCGCGAAGCCGCCGTGTTATGCGCTGGAAGGAAGCGTCGCCATTACCGGCGCTCTGGTGCAATGGCTTCGCGACAACCTGGGACTCATTCAAACAAGTTCCGACGTTGAAAGCCTAGCCCGTACTGTAAATGACAATGGCGGCGCGTACTTCGTTCCCGCCTTCTCGGGGCTGTACGCGCCGTACTGGAAAGACAATGCACGCGGTGTGATTGCCGGCCTGACGCAATGCGTCAACAAAGGCCACATCGCCCGGGCTGTTTTGGAAGCCACCGCGTTTCAAGTGCGCGAGGTGGTCGATGCTATGGCCAAGGACTCGGGCATTACGCTCGATGTGCTGCGTACAGACGGTGGCATGGTGATGAACGACCTGTTGATGCAGTTCCAGTCTGACATTCTGGCGAAGCCAGTGGTTCGTCCGATGGTGAAAGAAACGACGGCCCTTGGCGCCGCTTACGCCGCTGGGTTGGCGGTTGGATTTTTTCGGGATACCGACGAACTCATTGCCAACTGGGCGGTTGATCGGCGGTGGGAGCCGAAGATGGATCATGCATCTCGTGAGCGGCTTTATCACTTCTGGAAAAAGGCAGTGACGCGTTCGTTCGACTGGGTAGAATCGAGGTAGTACCGGCGAATAAGGTCTTAACTTTCGCTGCCGTCCACGGGTTTCTCACCGGCGACCCGTCTATCAGGAAGTGGACTCCAATCAATCGGCTTCGGAGGCCAGTACCCATTCTTAATGTGTTCGTCGATGTAGTTTTCGTCCAGATTAGTCAGCAACGAGTGACAAATCAGGAAAACGACAATAGAACCGGCGAAGGCAAGGACTTGCGTACCGGTGCTCAGTGGACAAAATATAAAGACCACTGCCGCAATTCCTGCTATGCCCTTGACAATGGTCACAACAGTCCGCCTCATCGACCTTATGGCGCTCGGAGGACGATGGACACCCTGGGAAGTTCGTTGCAACAGCGGAACGGGTAGCCGAAACGCTGCACCACACTTCTTGCAGAAGATGAGTCCAACCTCAGCGGGGGCACCACACTGCACGCAGGGCCCTTCCGTGACAATATTTCGACTCGAATGGTCCATCAAACAGGATCATACGCCAGACAGCGCAGGTGTTGTTACAAGCCGTCAGCATTCCTTGACCGTCGTGGTCGCTTTCGCGATATCTTGCGAATTACAGCAGGTTATGATGATCTGTTGTTCCCGCACAGACCAGGTCTCTTGCATTCGGAGCGGAGCGAGGCAATCGAATCAGCGCACCTATGAATCGCTCGGACATGTGGCGCCGCATCGAAGCTCATCCCAAAGCCTGGGACATGGTTGTCGTGGGCGGCGGAGCCACCGGCGTTGGCGTCGCGATCGATGCGGCGGCACGCGGCTATGATGTGTTGCTGCTGGAGCAGAGCGACTTCGGCAAGGGCACTTCCAGTCGCAGTACTAAGTTGGCACACGGCGGTGTGCGCTACCTGGGACAGGGGAATATCGGATTGGTGATGGACGCGCTCAAAGAGCGCGGACTGCTTCTGCAAAATGCGCCCCACCTGGTGCACGACCTGGCGTTCATCGTGCCCAACTATGACTGGTGGGAGGCCCCCTTCTACGGTCTCGGCCTGAAGCTGTATCAGTTGTTAGCCGGCAAGTATGGCTTTGGAACCTCGCGCATTCTTTCCAGGGAAGAGACACTCGAGTATCTTCCGACATTGAAAACCGAAGGCTTGCGTGGGGGCGCGGTTTACTACGACGGACAATTTGACGACGCGCGGCTGCTGATCCACATGGTGGCCACGGCTTTCGAACAAGGCGCAACGCTGATGAATTATGTCGAGGTCACGGGACTGACGAAGGATGCGCAGGGATTTGTCGATGGTGTCATCGCCCGCGACGTAGAAACCGACAACGAGTTCAGGGTTGCGGCGAAAGTTGTGATCAACGCCACCGGCGCTTTCACCGACCTCGTTCGTCGCAAGGCGGAGCCTACCGCCGAGTCAATGATCGTCCCCAGCCAGGGCATTCATCTGGTCTTCGACGCGAGCTTTCTGCAAGGTACGAGTGCAATCATGGTCCCGCACACCAGCGACGGGCGCGTGCTTTTCGCGATTCCATGGCACGACCACACACTGGTCGGAACGACGGACACACCGATTGCTGCTGCGACGCTTGAACCCGCCGCCACAGAACAGGAAATCGATTTCGTGCTTGCGACCGCCGGGCAATATCTGACAAAGACACCTACGCGCAAAGATGTACTGAGTGTCTTCGCCGGCATCCGGCCCCTGGTTCGCGCGACGGACGTGGCCAGCACTGCGGCCTTGTCACGCGACCACGTCATCCAGATCGATCGGTCGGGACTGGTCACGGTCTGCGGCGGAAAGTGGACAACGTATCGGCATATGGCGGAGGACTGTGTCGATCAGGCGGCGACGCTCGCGCAGTTGCCGGAAAGTCCTTGTGTGACGGAGCACCTACACATTCACGGATTCCATGCCGACGCAAAGGACTTCGGATCGCTCAGCGTCTATGGCTCTGACGCGCGCAAGATGCGCGACCTGATCAGCTGGGATTCCACGCTTGGCGAAAAGCTTCATGCTGCGCTGCCCTACATCAAGGCAGAGGTAGTCTGGGCAGCACGACACGAGATGGCACGCACGGTCGAGGACATCCTGGCGAGGCGTACTCGCGCGCTATTCTTGAATGCGCGCGCAGCCGTTGACTCGGCACCGACAGTCGCGGACCTGATGGCTGCCGAATTGGGTTGGGACACAGCGAATCGCACCAAACAGTTAGAAGCGTTTCTTCACGTTGCTTCGAACTACGTGTTGAGGTCCTGACCAAATCCTCATCTTCGACGAATCGCCGGCCTTCCGCGAAGCCAAGAAGCTGGCGGACCGTGCGCGAAGCACACGGTCCGTGGTTTCGTATTTCCGTCACCCTTACTGATGGAAGTCGATCAGCTTGGGGCTGTTATCTTGCGTCGGCATAACAACGGCCTGCGACGAGGAGATTATGTAAAGGATTGCCCCTTGAACGCCGCCTTGGCTTATGACGACTCGTCCGTTGGACGAAACGGTATAAGTTGCAGTGAAGGTGCTGCTGTCCGGACACGCATTGCCACCACCACCTCCTCCACACCCGGTGCCGTTGTTGTATGAGGTTACGGTGAGATTGCCCGCTCCGTCGGCGTGCGCCTGATCGACTTCCGCGCTCACGTTGGAGCTTTGCGGCGGTTGACTTCCACCCATGTAATTCCCGTTCAGCGATGCTTTGGTGAAGCTGCTCCCCGACTGCGGAGTGAGCATTCCAAAGTCGACGCCGCCGTTGGTCCCGATGGCAAAGGCCTGGTTCTGAGCAATCAGGTAGAAGACGGGCGCGCCGCCGCCGCCGCTCGAGGTCACCGTCACGCGTCCGTTCGATGAAACGCTGAAAGTGCCCGAATCGCTGTTCGAACTGACCGTGCCACCCTTGTTCTGATCCAGGGTAACGCTGTATGTCGCCGCATTGCCGGTGGTGGTGAGAAGCCCGGCAGTAACCGAAGGCGTGGTGCCACCGTTGCTAAGAGATTGCAGCTCGATCACGCTAACGCCGTTGAGCGACGCATCGGTGAACGAACCGCTTTGCTTCAACACCTGGCCGGTGACCAGCGGGACGCCGTTCGAAACACCGGTTGTATCGTCATCCATGACCAGCAACTCGGAGGCGCTGACCACGTAGAAGACGAAGTTCAAGGTTGCTCCCGGACCGGTGAAGCTAATGCTCACCGAGCCGCGACCTGTCGACGCCACGTTGAAGTTACTGGCGTTGAGAGTGGTGTTCCCAACCGATCCCGTGCCTCCGCCGCCATCGTCATAATCAGCCTGGCCTGAGAGGGTGCCGCTGCCGTTCGAGTTGAACTCCCCGGCCATGCCAAAGCGATTCGGGGAAGTTCCGCCGCCAACCCCGACAAATCCGAGGGCGTAGTTGCCGTTGAACTTGCCAGTTGAGAAGGCGGTGGTGTCCTGCTTGCGCAGCAGACCAGAGCTAACATCGCTGCTGCTGCCGTCGTAGCGGATGATATGGCCGTTACCGTCGCTCGCATCCAGTGCTGCCGCAAAACTGGCCGTGCCGCTCAGGCCGCCGCCGCCGGTAGTGGCAAACTGGGCGAGATTGTTCGAGCTCACGCAGTACTTACCGGTAAACGTACCGCTCTGGGGTCCCTTGGTCGTATCGTTCACATCCAGAAGCCCACTCGAGAGGTTGCCCGCCCCGTCGGCCACGAAACTGCCTACCGCAGTGTTGAGGTCGGTGGCACTCTTCCAGCCATTCAACAACACGGCATAGTGCCCGTTGAGAACAGAGTTGTTTGTACAGTTCGTGATTGCAATGCTGACGTTGGCGTTCGCCGTCTGCGGCGTCGGTGTGCCGGAATCGGTCACTGTGATGGTGAAGTTCGAGGTTGCCGTGGTGGTCGGCGTTCCTGAGATCTCACCTGTGCTGGCGTTGAGCGAGAGTCCAGCCGGCAGACTTCCGCTGGTGACGCTCCAGGTGTAGGGCTGCACTCCACCGTTGGCTTGCAAGTAGGTGATGTAGCTCCAGCCGTTATTACCCCCGGGCAACGCTGTCGTGGTGATCACGAGCGGCGCACCGGCACTGATGGAAATGCTGAAGCCCATGCTCGCGGTTCCCTGCGGAGTTTCCGAATCGGCGACCTGAACGGTGAAATTGTAGGTTCCGGTCGTGGTTGGAGTTCCAGAGATGTTGCCGCTGCTGCCATTATTACTAATGGAGAGTCCCGGCGGCAAACTGCCGCTGCTGATGGTCCAGTTATAGGGCTGCAATCCGCCGGTCGCATTCACGTTCTGGCTGTAGGGGGTGCCCACGTTGCCACCCGGTAGCGAGGTGGTTGTGATGACAAGTGCGGCGTTGATGGTAATGCTCAAGTTCGCGGTGGCCGTCTGCGGAGTCGGCACGGTTGAATCGGTGACCTTGACGGTGAAGTTCGAGGTGCCGGTTGCGGTCGGCGTGCCGGTGATGGCGCCCGTGCTGGCGTTCAAGCTCAAGCCCGCCGGCAGTGTTCCCGAACTGATGCTCCAGGTATAGGGCGTGACGCCGCCCGTGGCCTGCAACACCGCGTTTGTGTAAGGCGAGTTCACGACGCCGGTGGGCAGCCCCGACGTAGTGATCGTGAGCGGCGCACTTGAATTGATCGAGATGCTGAGGTTCTTGGACGCCGTTTGTGCAGTCGGTGTTTCCGAGTCGGTCGCGGTCACGGTGAAGCTAAATGTGCCCGTAGCCGTGGGTGTACCCGAGATCGTGCAGTTCACGTTGCTGCCGCAACCCACGGAACTGAGCGACAACCCCGGGGGCAGGCTTCCCGCGGTTACTTGCCATGAGTAAGGCACAACTCCACCGGTTGCTTGCAGCGTCGTGCTGTAGGAATTATTGATCACCCCGTTGGGCAGACTGCTGGTGGCGACAGTTAACGTCGTAGCACTGACGGTGATGCTCAAATTGGCGCTTGCGGTTTTCTTGGTTGGCGATTCGGAATCAGTAACGGTGACGGTGAAGTTGGTTGTACCCACGAACGGACCCGTGGGAGTTCCAGTGATGGCGCCGGTGTTACTGTTCAAACTTAACCCAGCCGGCAGGCTGCCCGTCGTAACCGCCCAGGTGTAGGGCGAGACGCCGCCCGCCGCCTGGAGAGTCTGACTGTAGCTGGTTCCGATCACGCCCGCCGCCAGAGAAGTGGTGGTTACCGATACGGCAGGATTCACTACGATGCTCAGGTTAGCGGTCGCGGTCTTGGCCGTCGGTGTTTCCGAATCAGTCACCGTCACAGTGAAGTTCACCGTCCCCGACGCCGTGGGTGTGCCGGTGATGGCGCCGGTCGAGGAGTTCAGGCTGAGACCAGCAGGCAAACTGCCGGTGGTGACCGCCCAAGAATAAGGTGTGATACCGCCCGTGGCCTGCAAGGTTGCGCCCGCGTAGACCGAATTGACAATGCCGAGCGGAAGATTGCCGGAAGTCGTCGTTACGGTCAGGGTCGCCACCGTGATGGTAATGCTCAGATTGGCGCTAGCGGTCTTGGCCGTGGGAGTTTCGGAGTCAGTCACGGTGACGGTGAAATTGTCGGTTCCAACAAAGGTTCCGCTCGGTGTACCGGAGATGACGCCGGTGGA
>Ga0209698_10001078_pt1 | contig 31426 bp, 30 predicted proteins | sample LitLauG_LLR_2012_FD_187203 | JGI IMG/M metagenome (GOLD analysis project Ga0209698, IMG submission 187203) | Freshwater sediment microbial communities from Pennsylvania, USA - Little Laurel Run_MetaG_LLR_2012 (SPAdes) (version 2) | ecosystem: Environmental > Aquatic > Freshwater > Creek >... | reverse complement strand
TAAGAAATTCGGACCCACCCGAATATCTCTCTGAAGACACGAAGGTAACGAACCAGACATGGCAAATCATCTTTCGGCGCAGAAGCGCGCCCGCCAGACCGAACGCCGCACCACGCGCAATCGCGCCAACACCTCCAGCCTGCGCACGCAACTACGCGAACTGCGCGAGACTATAGCCAAGGGCGACAAGGCCGCCGCTGAGCAGATGTACCGCGAGACTGTTTCGACTCTCGATAAGGCCATTCAGAAGGGCACGCTGCACGAGAACACTGCATCGCGCTACAAGTCCCGCCTTGGCAAGCACGTCACGGCGATGAAGTAGGATGGCAGCTCTCAGCCGTTTCAGCAAAATCTGGGCAGATCGTTCATTGCGGTCTGCATTTTGTTTATTCCGAACGTACTTCCTTTTTCCGCAACGACGGCTTTCGGGTGGGCTTAGGACGCGAAAAGCCGCACGACTGCCCCAGAAGGGCTATAATCATTGAAGGGGCGGATACGTCCTTCTCCTCTTTCAGGTCCTCTGACCTAAGCCAGTCTATCTGAAGTTCCTCCACACCTTAGGCCTTTCAGCGAGCCCTTGGAGCCCGACCGGTGTACCTCGGAAGATTTTCGCTCCGGTAGACCTGGAACTCGCCAAGAAGGAGTGCATCCATGAACGCAATTGATATTTCCTTCGGTCTGTGTATCGTGCTCTTCACGATCCTGCTGCTCCGGTGGATCCGCAAGCCGCGACTACAGCTCAGCGGGTTTCGATCACAACGGATGTGTCCATCATGCGGATTGATCACTTCCCGGCTCAATCCTCGTTGCCTGGAATGTGGCAAGCCCTTTACCACGGTAGAGTAGATTTCACAGAAAAGCCCCCTGAGGACATAAGACATGAAGAACATCAAGTTTGTTGTGAAAGTGAACCGAGGGGGTGCTCGCGGTCCCGCTTATGTGCAGAGGATCGATCGCACTCCCCTCCAGATGACCACCAACCGCAAGCTGGCCCTGCTGATGGGCAGATTCACTGCCGAAGACACCATCAAGTCTCTCGAGAGCTCCCGCTGCATCCCAGAACTGGTGTCCGTACGGGTCAGCGCCTAGCATCTGCACCGAGAATGGTCAGCAATGCTTGCCAAGTGTGCGAATCCGTCGTGCTCGGCCTCGTTTCGCCATCTTGCGGACGGAAGGCTGTTTCGGCTGGAAACCGAGCAGCGATTCCTGTCGCCTAATTCGCGGGAGACCGAGTATTTCTGGCTGTGCGAGCCCTGCTCGGCGGGGGCGACACTGCGTCTGACCCTGGACGGACGAGTGGTGGCAACCGGACTGGCAGAGGCTCTTTGCAACGGCCCCTACATCGCGCTGAACGCGGTGGACCGGGAGCATAGGGCATTCCTCCGCAGCATCAGCTTTCTTCCAAGAACCCATCCCAAGGGCACCTAAGGATCCTTCCCGAAACGTCCCGTCATAGACTTTGGAAAAACAGACTTCGGAACACGGAATCAGAGAACTGAGGGAGCGTCCAGTCTCCCCGCACCGTCTTGCTCCGAGAACTGCACTGTTCCTAGAGTGACAGACTCCACGGTTATTCAACGCATTCGAGCTACGACACAGACTCGATGAGGACTAGAATCGGGCGGGAGGTTTACAGGGCATGGGACAAAACCGAGAGTCAGAGAACATTTCGCGACGGAATTTCATGGTGCGCACGGCGATGGGCGGTGCGGGGCTTGTGATTGCGAATGACATTCTCACCGAGAATGTTCTGGCTGTGACACCCAAGAGCGCAAACGCCACGATGATCGGAGTTCCGTTTGAGGCACGGGAACAGGTCCGGCTCGGGATCATCGGCGTAGGCGGACGAGGAACGAGTTTGCTGCGGGATTTGCTGGCGGTTGAGGGTATTGAAGTGAAAGCGATCTGCGATCTGGTGCCGGAAAAGGTGGAACATGCGCAGAAGGCTGTCACCGACGCGGGCCAGCCCAAACCCTCCGGCTTCACCAAGGGCGAGTTGGACTTCAAGAATCTGAATCAGCTCGATCTCGACATCGTGTATATCGCCACTCCGTGGAACTGGCATGTGCCCATGGCTGTCGACGCGATGAAGAACGGGAAGCATGCCGCGGTGGAAGTGCCGGCGGCGACGACCTTGCAGGAATGCTGGGACCTGGTGAATACTTCCGAGGCCACGCGCAAGCACTGCGTGATTCTTGAGAACTGCTGCTACGGATCGTCGGAGACGACGGTATTGCAGATGGTGCGAGACGGATTCTTCGGCGAGATCACGCATGGCGAAGCAGCGTACCTTCACGACCTGCGCGGTATAGTGACCGCGAGCGAAGGCGAAGGATTGTGGCGGCGTTTTCCGCACATGCAGCGCAACGGCAATCTGTATCCGACGCATGGGCTCGGACCGGTGGCACATTACATGGATATTCATCGCGGCGACCGGTTTGACTACATGGTGTCGGTGAGCTCGTCGGAAGCGTCGTTGAGCGCATACGTGAAGTCGAAGTTTCCCGAGGGAGATCCGAAGCGAGCCGAGAAGTACATCTGCGGTGACATGAACACCAGCATCATCAAGACGGTGAAGGGGCGCACGATTCTTCTGCAACATGACGTGGTGAATCCACGGCCCTACAGCCGGCTGAACCTGATCCAGGGCACGAAAGGAGCTTTCGCCGATTATCCTCCCCGGGTTTTCATGGATGGGCAAAAAGACGAGGATTGGCAGAAGATCGATGCGTTTCGCGAGAAGTATGAGCACCCGCTCTGGAAGAACAATGGGGAGATGGCGCGCAAGACGGGCGGCCATGGCGGGATGGACTACATCATGAACTACCGGCTGATGGACTGCCTGAAGCGGGGCTTACCTCCCGACATTGATGTTTACGATGCGGCGGCGTGGAGTGCGCCGACTCCGCTGAGCGAAGCGTCAGTAGCGCAGAATGGCGCTCCTCAGAATTTTCCGGATTTTACGCGGGATCATTGGAAAGCGCGTTCCGACGCCGGCTTTGCCGGATAGGACCCCCAGTTGTCCGGGTGTCAGGAAGGAAGTCAGGCACGCAAGCTGCGTTTTCGAAAGGAGCCTTTATGGGGACTGCTCAGATCGAAAGTCTGCAGGAAGCCGTGGTCGTCCACGAACCCGAAGCGAAGACGGAGAGTAGCGGCCGTCTGGTTTCGCTGGACGTGTTCCGGGGAACGGTAATGGCGCTGATGCTGGACGAGTATCTGCGGTTGCCGGAGGTGGCGAGTTCGTTTCCGCACAGCGCGGTGTGGAGTTTCATAGCATTCAATACGGATCATGTGCCGTGGCAAGGGTGCTCGTTGCACGACCTGATCCAGCCCGGCTTTTCCTTCCTGGTGGGCGCGGCGATGCCGTTTTCGATTGCGAGCCGGAAGGCGAAAGGGCAGACCTTCTGGCAGTTATTCCGGCACGCGGTGTGGCGGGCTGTGCTGCTGATGGCGCTCGGCATCTTTCTTCGATCCATCGGGCACCGGCAAACTTATTTCACTTTCGAAGACACGCTGACACAGATCGGACTGGGCTACGTGTTCCTGTTCCTGCTGGCGTTTACGCGGGTTCGAACGCAAGTGATCGTGGCGCTCGTCATCCTCATCGCGTTTTGGGGAGCGTTTGCGCTTTATCCGGCGCCCGGTCCGACATTCGACTACGCGCGGGTCGGAGTGCCGCCGAACTGGGCGCACAACTACACTGGTTTCCTTTCACATTGGAACAAGAACTCCAATCTCTCGTGGGCATTCGACGTGTGGTTTCTCAATCTTTTTCCGCGCGAGCAGCCCTTCGTCTACAACGAGGGAGGCTGGTCCACGTTGAGTTTCATTCCCACGCTGGCGACGATGATTCTTGGCTTGCTGACAGGCGAATGGCTTAAGAGTACGAAAACGAAAGAGAAGAAGCTGCGCGGACTCGTAATTGCGGGGTTCGGATTGGCTCTGTTGGGTTTGATCTGCCAGTGGGCCGGGATTTGCCCGATCGTAAAACGCGTATGGACATCGTCGTACACGCTTTATAGCGGCGGCCTGGTCATCCTGATGCTGGCGGGTTTCTACGCCCTCATCGATTGGAAGGGATGGCGGCGCTGGGCGTTCCCGCTGACGGTAGTGGGGATGAACTCGATTGCCATCTATGTGATGAGTTGGACGATGGGAGCCTTCTTTTACAGAGCTCTGGAGCGCCATTCGGGTAGGCTGCTCGGGGTAGCGGGAGCAACGTTTCAGCCGGTTCTTCAAGGATTCGGAGTGATCTTGGTCTTCTGGATCATCCTGTTTTGGATGCACCGGCGAAAGATTTTCCTGAGGATTTGATGTTTAGGGCAAATTCAGTTCTTTCCGTAATCATCCAATGGAGTTTTGATAACATTTCGCGGGGCTGTTTTGGGAGGAACGCTTGGCTAAGACTCGGATCCCTCAACAAGAATCTTCTGTGCAAGGAAGCTCACGCCTGCGAGTGTTGGGCATTGTGCTCGCAGGAGGCAAAGGAACCCGCCTGTACCCTCTGACTCGCGAACGCGCCAAGCCGGCAGTTCCGTTTGGAGGGAAATACCGGATCATTGATTTCGTTCTCAGCAATTTCGTCAATTCCGGAATCTATTCGATTTACGTACTGACGCAGTTCCGCAGCCAGTCATTGCTGCAGCACTTGAGCGAAGGATGGCAATTCGGCGGAATGCTAAAGAGTAATTTCATCATCAACGTGCCCGCACAGATGCGTTCGGAGAAAGAGTCGTGGTATCAGGGAACGGCCGACGCAATCTTTCAGAACGTCAATCTCGTCGAGCAGTCGGATCCTCACCTGGTAGCGATCTTTGGCGGCGACCACATCTACCGGATGAATGTCGCCAGCATGATCGACTTCCATATGGCGAAGAAAGCGGATGTGACCGTGGCCGCGATTCCGGTTCCGCGGCAGCACGCCGTGGAGTTCGGCGTGATCGAAGCCGACAGCGACGGACGCATTATGGCGTTTCATGAAAAGAAGGCTGACGCGCCAACCATGCCCGGCGATCCCAGCCGGGTCTACGCTTCCATGGGCAATTACATTTTCTCCACGCCGGCTCTTTTGGATCTGCTCCATGGTGACGCCAAAGATCCGCATAGCCGTCACGATTTCGGCATGGACATTCTGCCCAAGCTCGCCGGCAATGCTCCCATGTATGCGTACAACTTCGAGACCAACCGCATTCCCGGCGAGGCCGAGGATGCCATCCCATACTGGCGCGATGTGGGAACCATTGACGCCTACTACGAAGCGAACATGGATTTGAACCACGTGAAGCCCGAACTCAATCTTTACAATCGTGAATGGCCGGTGCGGAGCACGAGCTACCCGGACCCACCTGCGAAGTTCGTGTTTGACGAAGAAAAACGCCGCGGCCAGGCGATCGACAGCATCGTGTCTGGAGGTTGCATTCTCTCTGGAGGTCTCGTGCGAAAATCAGTTCTGAGCCGTGGCGTGCGCGTGCACACCGGCGCGATGGTCGAAGGCTGCGTGATCATGGACAACTGCGACATAGGGCGGCGAGCCAAGCTCCAGCACGCCATCCTCGATAAGAACGTGCGCATCCCCGCTGACACCGAGGTGGGCTACGATCTCGAGGCGGACCGCGCGCGCGGGTGGCACGTAACAGAATCGGGGATCGTGGTCATCGGAAGGCAGCACAGTCCCGTACCGATGGCATCCATGTTCGCCTGAGCCTCATTCTTCACCTATCAACAAACCATTAAGATATCGGCGGAATAAATTCGGGGCTCCCGGTGGTGTTTCTAAAGATGAATCCCGAATTTTTCGTGGAGAGTGGACCTCAATTCTTCCTCTGAGGTAAGGCTTCGCTCTTCTCGCTGACCTTTGTTCGTCGTGATCAGTCTCATTTGGGACAATGTGATCCGGCCGTCGGGAGTGGCACGGGTACAAATGCGTTTTTGTGTGAAGGATGACTCGGGCGAGGTTTGATGGAAGCGGCACATCCCGGCGAAATCCTCGAGGCGACGGGACTGGAGAGAGAAGGAGTATTGCGCCTTCCAACCGCCATCCGGCAGGGACTTCTCCAATTGCAAGCGCTCGCCTTGCTCCAGGAGTCGATACGTTCCGGTCGAGTCTTGTTGGTCTCTCCCCGCCTCTAGCCGCAGAGGCTCGAGAAACGACTCGCCGAATCCGACGTCGGCCAGCCAGGGATATTCCAAATCGACCCGCAGAGTCAGATGATCGAAGTCCGGTCCTTCGCCGCCATCGGGTCGGGCGACTCGCGCGGAAAGCAGAGTCACCCGAAATTCCAGGGCCCGCAGCAGGGCCGCGAAGGCGCCGTTCAGTTCGTAGCAAAATCCACCACGACGAAGGGCTACGATTTTGTTGACAATCGCCTCTTCGTCGAGCACGATCTCGCGGCCGAGCGAAATGTCGAGGTTCTCAAAAGGAACCGCGATCAAGTGCGCGCGGTGGATAGAGCGCAACGTTTCTCCACTCGGTTCCGTCGGGCCGGAGTAATTGATGCGGGCAAGATACGCAGAAACGTCGACCATAATTAATATCCGGATTTGTGCCGATAATCCGCACGTCGAATCAATTCGACGTATTCCAGCCAGATTCGATCCTGGGCGGATGCATCAGGGTTTGCAGCACGACACAATACTGTTCCGTCTTCTCTTGCAACGTGCGGAGTTGATCTGGAGTTGCGTCAGGAGCGTCCACATCGAATTGGACGCGAATGGCTTCGAAGCCGACGGGCACATCCTTCGAGAGCCCCAAGGTTCCTTGCAGATCCAAATCGCCGCTCGCCGTAACTTCGATGTGGCGCGTTGGAACACCCATGGCGGTCGCGACCAGTTGACAGGTGAGTTGAGCGCAAGCCGCCAGCGCGCCGATGAGAAGATCGCCGGAACACGCGGCGGTGCCTGTCCCGCCAACTCCCTTGTGCGCCTCCGCCTGATAGACCGCTCGACCAATATCGACGGAGCAAGATAACGGCGTCGCCGTCTCGCTTCCCTTGGCAGTCAACGTGATCCGCGAACTTGCCGGTTCGCGGCGATATTGCTCCTTCAACGGCTTCTGTAGCGATCTGATATCCACCATTTTCCCTCTTTCAATTCATTGACTGATTCAGGCTGGAATACTTCCAGTCCCGACTCTCTCCCCATACCCGCTGGGCGAAACGCCGAAGTGCCACTGAAACACGTCCCGCACATCCGTCTGGAACGAGACGAAAACGCCGGCTGGATACCGGCTATTCAATCCTGTCGTGTTTCTCCAGGTTGTGTCTGGAACAAAGGATCTGAATGTTTTTGGAGTCTTTCGAAGAGCCGCCCTGCGAGTAGGGGATGATGTGATCGAAATGAAGATTCTCTTTGCTCCCACACTTAACGCAACAGCCTTTGTCTCGCTTCCAAACTTCCAGTTTAACCGCAGAAGGTATGACTCGATCATGATCTGGAGGCGGACCGGAGCCCGGTACCGCGATGTGAGGCTGATCCACGATCTCGAGTCTGAACTTAAATACTTGACGTCGGTCTGAGGTTTCCTGCCAAGCATCGACGAGTCTGAAGAGTCCGTTGTATACCCAGATGCCATCCTGGATCTTTTCGAACACCCTAACCCGTTCTGCATCTGCTCGCCCTAGCTTGTAACGTCTAATCGCATTAAGGAACAACCCATTCTGGGTTAGTCGGCCGCTGGGTAGGAACTCGGGTTGATCAACTTGCTTCGGCTCTGGCCCGAGGTCATTTCGCGAGATGTCGTGCCCCTCGTAGACTATGACCCTGCCAACGTCCTCTATGCGGTCCGCGTAGGGCGCACCTCGTCGGACACTCATTAGAATGATGCTTTCATTTCCCTTGAGACGAAAGTTCATCCCTCTTTGGAGATTAACGCCAAATTCGGCGCACATCTCCAGATAGGAAACGACATCCCCTTGACTAAGCATCAATGCGCGGAAGCGTATCCGGTGCTGGAGTACACTTCAGTTCACAGACCAGACTCTGCCATTACAAAGCAATTTCTCACACCGGCAGTTGTTCCTGCATCCAGCCCGGGGTTTCCAGTTTTGGCTCGTTCGTCAGATCGATTACTAACTGCTCCAGCACCATGCGTTTGCTCACGGGATTGGAGCGCAGAGCCAGATCTGACTTGGCTACCAGGCGGATCGCACGCGTGAGTTCGCGGCGCGATTTGTAGCGGCGCGCTTGTTTGATGATGTCGTCGGCAGCGAATGGCGGCACACGGAATCCCTGCCACAGCGCGGCCCACAGCATCCGCTGGTCGCGCACATTGCGCTCCAAAATCACCAGCATCTGGCGGAAGGTTTTCGCCAGCATATAGATGTGGCCGATGGCGGCCTCTTCCCCTTCCCCGGAGAGCAGAATCGCATCGAGCACTTCCAATGCACGTACGCGATCTTTGCTCGAGATGGCATCGGTCAGCTCGTACAACGAGCGCTGTTTGGCGGCGAGAACCATGGTCTCAACGTCGCCCAAGGTGATGCGTTTCTTCTCGCCGACGTAGAGAATCAGCTTCTCCAGTTCGTTCGAGATCATCATCATGTCGCCGCCGAGCGCGTCAACCAACTCGCGGGCGCCGTCGGCCTCGATCTTCACTTCGCGGCCGGCGCTATAGTCCGTGATCCATCGCACCGCATCGCCTTCTTCCACGCGCGCCAGTTCCACAATGCCGCAGTACTGCCCCAGTGTGTCGCGGATCCGCTGGTAGCGCTCCTTGTCCTGCATCTCCATTTTGCGGACGTCGGCGGGAATGCTGATGTGGTCAGCAACGAAAACGACGAGCGCGTCGGGATTGGGATTCTTGCAGTACTCTTCGATTGCGGCCAGCTTCTCTTCGTTCGAGCCGCGGCCAAAAAGACTCTTCACTCCCCGCACGAAGAACACCTGAAACGGAGCCATCAGCGAGGGCGTGCGGGCGCGGTCGAGAATCTCCGCGAGATCCGTTTCCGCGAGGTCGAATTCGAAGAAGCTGAAATCCCGCAGGTCGGCGGGAACCAGATGTTCGAGAATGGCGTCACGAAAACGCTTGCGGAAGAAAGCCTCGTCGCCCACGAATACGTACGCCGGCCGCATCTTGCGCGACTGAAGCTCGCTCACAAAACGATCGGCTTGGGCGAAGGCGCGCATTCCAAGAGAAATTCACCACACTGGCACAATGGAGATCTCGTCCTCAGTGGTGAACGGTCCAATTTGAATCTAGCATCGAGCCGGCCATTCGCATAGTAACCGGCTCGTACTCCTGCATCGTCGAGCTTCGCTCGACGGACAGCCCGATGGCGGCTGTCCCCACATGAACCTAGAGCGTGTTCAAGAACTGCACGACGTCCGGTGAGTCCCAATTGATGGGCCCAACGATTTTCCGACGTAGCACGCCCTGCCGATCGATAATGTAGCTTTCCGGCCAACCCGAGGTGCCGTACATTGCCGCGACTTTCTGCTCCGGATCACGGACAGTCACGAAATTCACGTTGCGCTGTTTGAGGTAACGGTGATAGGCGTCGCCGTCGACATCGATACTGACCCCCACTACAACCACACCGCGTGCCCGCATCCGGTCCTGCATGTCCATCAACGATGGCAGTTCCTGGTCGCACGGAGGACACCAGGTCGCCCAGAAATTCAGAATCACGACTTGCCCGCGGAACTGGTTCAGCCTCACCTGATGATCGGAATCCTGCACGGTGAAGTCCTTTGCGGCGGCGCCCAGGTGAGGCGGCCGCGAACCGGTATAACACCCCGCACTCCACATGGTGAACAAAAGCGCAATCGGCAGAGAGAACTGCTTCAAGTTAGAAACCCTCCAGGATGTTGGAGACCAGGGTGCGGGCAAAATCCTGCGAAAGCCGCCGGAAGGCCGGCGAGTCCTCTTCGAAAAAGCTGGAGAGATCCTGGGAGACCTCGTACTGCTCGCGAAACAGATACGCCGGATTCTGGTAGAGGACTTTGCCGCTGCGATCCGTCAGTTGCACTCGCATGCTCACGACCACCAGCACGCTGGCAACGCGGCCCGTCGCCGTGTCATAAGTAAGCGGAGAAGCGACCGTGGAGAGTACCGTCCCCGTCAGTGTGGCGTCTGGGTCATTGGTCGCATCATTCAGGATGCGGTAATGTGTGCGGGTGTTGAATTCGCGCACGACCGACGAGGTCAGCATCTGCTCAATGTGATAGGTAAGCGTCTCATTCTTGAACGCTGGAACCGCGATGCTCTTTACGTTCTGGGGAATCTGAACCACGTGCCCGGCGGTGTGGTATCCACATCCCGGGTTGCAGAGAACCGCAAGCAGCGCGAAGACCCACGTCTTCATTGAATCTTCCCCGTGGGGCGCGTTGCCATCAGGCTCTCGGCGCATTCCACCGCGGTGAGAGCCGAAATGCGAAGATTGTCGGCCGCCGCCCAGAGCCACACGCCAGTCGGCTGCAGCGGATCAGGTTTCAACCACAATTGAATGTCAGATTGCCCGGCCGAACTCACATTGCTGGGCGCATCTTCGTCGCTGCCCGCGACCATCACGTGGTCACCGGTTAAGGCACGCGATAACTCAGCCAAATCCACCGCGGCTTCCATTTCCAAGAAGAGGGCCAGAGCATGTCCGTGAAAAATTGGCGCTTGCAGCAGCATCAGAGAAGGCTGGGGAGCATCGCCGCCGGCAATCAGCCGATAGTGACGAAGCACCCGGGCCTCGACGGAATCAAGCGCCGGATGCGACTTCTGCCCGTAGCGCGAAATCAGATTGAACGCCACCTGGGCATCGAAGACTTCCCTGGGCAATGGCTGGAACGAGAGCAGATTCACGGTCTGCTGGTGCAATTCATCCATGCCGCGCTGCCCGTGCTCAGAGGCGGGCTCGAAAACGGTAGCCACTACGCGCCGGATTGCGCCTGCCTTCCGCGCTCGCAGCAATAGCAACGCCAGTGCAATGGCGACCGGGTGGGCCGTTACGCATGGTCCCGGCTGCAATTCCGGCGGCGCCACCTGGCCGCGCTCGCGTTCGATCCAGAGAGAGCGCACCGTCGCTCCCGGCTGATCTTCCAGCACCGCCGACAGGTCGATAATCGTGCTGCCGGCATCGCGGGCATCTCGCCAACTACGGCGCGTGCTTTCCTGATCGGAAGCGAAGAACGTGAAGTCAACGTTTTCGAACTGTTCGGCGCGCACCCGCTGGATGAAGCTGATCTCGTCGCCCATCGCCTCCAGCTGCCCGAGCGATTCGTCGTCATCGAGCAGACGAATGTCGGCGGCCGGGAAGTTGCGCTCGTTCAGCAGTTCGGCGAGTTCCTTGCCCTTTAACGAGGCCGCTCCGACGATCGCGGCGCGGTACAGCTTGCCGCGCGAAGCTATCCCGGTCGAAGCCGGACTGGGTTTGGGGAAATCGTTCATGAAATCTGCGAAGCCTCCTTGTAAGACGGAGGCGGCGGACCCGAGCGGCGGCGGAAAATCCATTGCAGGCGCCAGAAAACGCCGGAGACCATGTAGAGCAGGGCTATGGCGAACAGCACGGGCTTGGAAAAAAGCCAGATTCCACAGAAGAGCAACGCGAGCAACACGATCAGACGAAAAGGATGGCGCGAGCGGAAGTCGATGTCTTTGAAGCTGTAAAAACGCCACGTGCTGACCATCAAGTAGCCGACCGTAGTCACCATCGCCAGCCACGCCAGAGCTGTATACGGAGAGACCACCGGATCGCCGGATTCGAAGTGCACGACCGCCGCGATCACCCCCGCACCGGCGGGAATCGGCATACCCACGAAGTACTTCTTCCCTGGCCGTCCCGGATTCGAAGGCTGTGGATTGCTTGTGATATTGAACCGCGCCAGCCTGCTGGCTCCGGCGATCAGGAATAGAAAACTCGCGATTGCGCCCAATTGGGCCAGCTTGATATGCCATTGCCACTGCGTTAAGACCACGGGAGGCATCAGATGAAAGCCCCAGGCCCATGCCAGCATCGCCGGGGCCACGCCGAAGGTGATCACATCGGCAAGCGAATCGAGTTCGCGGCCGAAGTCGCTGCTGGTGCCGGTCATGCGGGCGATCCGTCCGTCGAGCCCGTCAAAGAGCACCGCGAACCCAATAGCGCGGGCGGCGTTATCGAGGTGGTTAAACTCGATCGCCGTGGCATGCATCACTTCGAGAATCGCGTAATAGCCGAGGGCAACGTTCGCGGTGGTAAACAGCGACGGGAGGATGTACATCCCCTTACTCAGCCTGCGCTTGCGCGGCGGGAGAAGTGGATCCATCAGTGAGCCCTTTCGGCCGAAGCGCTTCCAGCGGCTGTCAGAGCGGGCTGCTGGGGCAAGTAGGCCAGGACACTGGCCCCGCCTTTGACGCGATCGCCTACTTTCACGTTTACGCGGGCCTCGGCGTCGAACAAGACATCAGTCCGCGATCCAAACTTGATCAGGCCCACGCGCTGGCCCCGAACCAGCCGATCCCCAACTTTGGGGTGGAAGACGATGCGCCGCGCGAGAAGTCCGGCGATCTGCTTGAAGACTACGGTCTGCCCGTTACCTTCGACAGTGACAATGTTCTGCTCGTTCAGGTCGGCACAATCCGGGCTGCGGGCGTCGAGAAACTTCCCGGCCTGATATCGAACGTCGCGAACCACCCCGCCAATCGGCGAGCGGTTCACATGTACGTCGAAAACGCTAAGGAAAATACTTACCCGAAGTCGCTTCTCTTGACCTACATGAACAGCGGAAACGTCCGTGACTTTCCCGTCGGCGGGTGAGACCAAAGAGCCTTCCTCGGCTGGGATGGCGCGCTCGGGGTCACGAAAGAACCAGAGGAAGAAGCACGCCAGAAGAATGGGAACAATCGCCCACGCTGGGCCGGTCAGCCAGCCAAGCAGCATTCCGGCTGCGATCAGAGACAGCCCGTAATAGTAGCCATCACGAACCATGGGGGATCGTTCCAATTATATCCGGCGGCGCGAGCCCGTCGACTCGCGTCCATGCGTAAGTATAAATAAAAAAAGGCGCTTCATCGCGCCGGGTGGTAGATACATGAGTCCGGCGGCGGGTGCACCGCCGGGTGACTTGGCCAGAATGACTAGGCTACGTTGACGCCGTACTGCTGCCGATACTCGCGCTCAATCGACTCCATCTGATCTTTGAGGCGAAGTTTCAGCTTTTTCAGCCGCACTTCTTCCAGCTTTTCGTCTTCGCTGAGATAGCGTTTTTGGGTGAGTGTTTCGAGACGTTGCGCATACTGCGTATGCTCGTGAGCCAGCCGCCGGAACTCCTCGTGGCTGGTCAGGAGTTGGTCTCTCGGAGTCAGCATCCAGGCAGACCTCCAAACCATGATATGTGGTCACGTTAACACAGCCGTAACATGGGGGACAATGCCAAAAAAGTGGTGCAGTCTCAACCTGAGATGGCCTCAGCGAAGCGTTTTGGTATACAAAACCGCGTCTTCGCTGGGGTTGGCGTAGTAGGCCTTGCGCCGACCGGTCTCCCTGAATCCCAGGTTTTCGTAGAGACATCGCGCCGCCGTATTTGACTCTCGCACTTCGAGAAACACGGCCTCGCTGTCGGTGTGCTGGGCTTGCACCAGCAGAGCGTCTATCAGTTTTTTCCCGATTCCCATCCGGCGGAACGTCGGAGCGACGACGATATTCTCGAGTTCCCAGTCGGGAGGTACATTCCGGGCAACGAGAAAACCGGCAAGAGTCGAGGCGCCATCTTCCTCCGCTACGAGAGCTAATCTTGCGGGCGATTCACCCCTGGCTGCGAAAAGATCAAGGTACTGCTGCTCCGTCCAGTGGGCGGTCGTCGGGCATTGCCGCTCGAGGAGAATCATCTCGGCAACATCTTGCACTGCCGCCCTGCGTACGAAGTAGGCCAATCGCTTTCCAGTAGAATCTGAGCTAGGAGCTAGAAGGTGGTTTCGGAAAAATCTCCGCATCGGACCGGCGGATGTAGTTTGCCTCCAACAGTTCCGGCGTCGTCGTTTCGCGAGCTTTGAACTTATCCCACCCAACTCCGGCTACTTCGGAGGAACGTGGACGATTCACGCAATCCCGAATGGAATGTTTTTGGGATGCTCCCAATCTCTCTCTAAGCGCATCCGCAATTGCATGATCGGGTGTCGTAATCCATTGCGCTGCCCCCGATTCGACTAACTTTGCAAGGGACTGCATATCGAGCAGCGACTCTGCAACGCATCTGAATGAATGGCTGGATTTCGAGGCGATGACGCTTTCGTATTGACCGACGAAGGCCTCTTTTCGGCCAGCATCGAGGGCAACAGCGTAGCGGAAAGTGACAGGTCGGACTTCCTTACCATCGCCGGCGGCAATCATGTGACCGTATCGGGCCAAAACCTCAAGCAGTGAAACGGGCACGATCGGCTTCCGGAGTATTTCTGCGAGCGCCTTGATGGCAGCCAGCCCGACGCGCAGTCCGGTGAATGATCCCGGTCCCGAGACCACAATGAAAGCGCCGATATCGGTTTTGCGGAATCCGTGTTTGTCCAGCAGAGCAGCGATCTGCGGGATGAGTTGCGCGGAAAATGTTCCACCGGCGAGCGGCACTTCTTCAATGACTTCGACTTTGTCGGGCTGTCCGCTATCGCCTGCGCGGACCAGTCCTACGAAACCGTCTTTGCCCGAGGTGTCAGTGACGAGAAGAAGCATTCTTTGATGGTTTATCAGTGAAGATCGGTGAAAATGCGTGGCCAAGGCGTCATGCCTGTACTATCTCCAGCAGCACACCGCCCGCGCTCGCCGGATGCACGAAAACGTACTGATGCCCGCCGGCGCCGATCTTGATTTCTTCGGAAACCAAGCGCACACCGTCTTTCTTTAGCCGCTCGACCGCCGCGCGCAGATCCGGAACCTTAATGCAGACGTGGTGCAGGCCTTCACCGCGCTTGGCAATGAACTTCGCGATTGTCGAACTCGCGGAAGTCGGCTCGAGCAGTTCCAGCCGGCTCTCTCCCACCGGAACCATCACCAGCCGCACCTGCTCCTGCTCGACCGTCTCTTCCGGTGAGACACTGAGCCCCAGCTTTTCATAAATCGCCTTAGCCGCCGCCAGCGACTTTACCGCAATACCGAGATGGTCGATGCTGAAACCCACACCCACGTATGCCCCTGCTCCGGGTTTTCCTTCGTGTACCTTAGTGACCTTTGTGGTTAAAGCTTTTCGCCGATCAATCTGCAATCTGACTTCTGAAATCTAGAATCTTTTCCCCGCGATCTCCTCGATCAAAGAATACGGGTCGCGCTTGTGCTCGGCCACTTCGGCCGCGAGCCGCGCCATGTTGCCATCGCCAAGTTGTGCCCGAGCCTTCTCCAACATCGCATCGCGCAGCATCTCGACCAGCCGCTCCTGCCAGTTCTCCACGCTCTTCTTCAGCGCGCGGTTTTCTTTCTGTAGATAATTCTCGTACTCGGCGACGGCGGCACCCAATTCCTCGACGCCTTTGCCCTCGCTGGCCACCGTCTTCACGATCGGAGGAGTCCAGCCATCGTTGCGCACCGCCAGCGATTGTAACGCGCGGATTTCCCGTTCCACGCGCTCGGCGCCCTCGCGATCGCTCTTGTTGATAACAAAAATGTCAGCGATCTCCATGATGCCAGCCTTGATCGTCTGCACATCATCACCCATACCTGGGACGAGGATTACTATGGTGATCTCCGCTAGCCGCACAATGTCGACTTCGTCCTGCCCGACACCCACCGTCTCAATCAGGATGACATCACGACCGGCGGCGTCGAGCACGGTGGCCACATCTGCTGTGGTCCGGGCCAGCCCGCCCAACGAGCCGCGCGTGGCCATGCTGCGGATGTAAATGCCCGGATCGGCAAAGTGATCCTGCATGCGGATGCGGTCGCCCAGAATCGCTCCACCGGTGTAGGGGCTGGTCGGATCAACGGCGATGATGCCAACCGTGTAATTCTCGTCGAGTGCCCCATTCAAGCCGCGTTCTTTGCGGCTTGAGTGGGGATTTTTCGTCTTCCGATACTGACGCGCGAGTTGATCGACGAGAGTGCTTTTCCCTGACCCGGGTGCGCCCGTGAGCCCGATGACGCGAGCCTTGCCGGTGTATGGGAACAGAGATTTCAGCAGTTCAGACCAGCCAGGCGCACGATTCTCCACGGAGGAGATGGTGCGCGCCAAGGCCCGCGCATCGCCCGACCGAAGCGACTCGACCCATTGCTGGATTTCACGATCCAATCAGTTCAGTGTAAAGCAGCAGCTATCAAACTGAAACTTTCTGTCCCGCTGAACTTTCCAATCCTGCCGAATTACTTGCGTTCATTGTCGAGCGGCCTGCCGCGCGCTAGATTGAACCCGGGACCTCCGAGATTGAGCACCGCTTCTCAAAGCGCACCCACTGCCTCCGCCAGCACGACTGGCTGGCCGGGATGGCTTCCCCTAGTCGTATTCCCTGCGGCGACTATCTGCTTTCGCAATCGCGTGCCTGCGTGGCTGTTCATGTGGGCGCTGTCGTTTGCAATCTTCGCCGCGCTGAAATGGATGACTTGGTGGGCAGCCCACAACAAAGTGCCGGCCGACGTGATTCGCTCACTGGTCTATCTGCTGGCTTGGCCCGGCATGGATGCGGATGCTTTCCTCGACCCAGGCAGTCGGCCGGACAAACCAAGCTTGCGGGACTGGCTTTGGGCGACGATGAAGACTGCGTTAGGTATCGCGCTGCTTTGGGTAATCGCTCGCCGCATTCCTGCGGAACAATCCCTGCTCCGCGGATGGACGGGCCTTTTCGGCCTGATCCTACTCTTGCACTTCGGCAGCTTTCATTTGGTCGCGCTCTTCTGGCGGGCCAACGGCATCGACGCGGAGCCGATCATGTCGAGCCCTATCCTCTCGAAAACCTTGAGCGAGTTTTGGGGCAAGCGCTGGAACCTCGGTTTCCGCGTGCTTGCCCACGAGTTCATCTTCAGGCCTTTACAGAAGCACACAGGCGCGTGCGTTGCGGGGTTGCTCGTGTTTGCCGTATCGGGGCTGATCCACGATCTGGTGATCTCCGTCCCGGCGCGCGGCGGATATGGCTTGCCCACCACGTATTTCATTGTTCAAGGCCTGGGAGTGGTCTTGGAGCGGTCGGCTCTTGCCCGGCGCATAGGCTTGCAGAAGAAACTGCCCGCCAGGATCTTTACACTGGTGGTGACGTCCGCTCCCGTTTTCTGGCTCTTTCACTCACATTTCGTGCATCGCGTCATAATTCCATTCATGCACGCAATCCGCGCCCTATGACCACGTCTGCCGCAGAACGATGTTTCGATCTGATTCTTTGGCTGGCCGGTGCCGGTCACTTCGTGATTCTCGCCGCCAGCTTTCAGGTTCCGCAGCGTCTTCACTGGAAGCAAGACTTGGCGCAACTCATGCCGTTCAACCGAAAGCTGCTATGGGTGCAGGGTGGCTTTACCGTTCTGACGATTATTGCGTTTGGCACGCTTACCCTCGCGTTGCATACGGAACTGCTCCGCGGGGACCGCGCTGCGATGGCGCTTGCCTGTTTTATAGGAAGTTATTGGACCGCACGCATCCTGGTCGACGCGCTTTATTTCACTCACGAAGATTGGCCCAAAGGAAGGCACTTCGTCATCGGGCACGTTCTGCTGACAAGCCTCTTCGTCGCCCTCGCCTGCAGCTACTGGGGAATTTTTCTGTGGCAGGTTTGGCTGAAAGCTAAGGGCTAAAGGCTAAGAGCCAAGCGCCCAGAGCTAGTCCTTCAGCAACTGCCGCGCTATCACCAGCCGCTGAATCTCGCTCGTGCCTTCGCCGATGGTGCACAGCTTCACATCACGATAGAACTTCTCGGCCGGATAATCCTTGATGAATCCGTAGCCGCCATGAATCTGCACCCCTTCATTGGCGCACTTCACCGCCACCTCGCTGGCGTAGAGCTTGGCCATGGACGATTCCTGCGTCGACTTCATCCCGGCGTCCTTCATCGAGGCCGCGCGCATGGTCAGCAGCATGGCTGCGTCGATCTCGGTGGCCATGTCGGCCAGTTTCCACTGGATGGCCTGGAAATCGCTGATGGCTCTTCCGAACTGCCGCCGCTGCTTTGAATACTTCAGCGCAGCCTCGTAAGCACCCTCGGCCATTCCCAGCGACAAAGCCGCGATGGAGATGCGGCCGCCGTCCAGCACGCGCATGGCATCTGGAAAGCCCTGCCCTTCGCCACCCAGAAGATTCTCCGCCGGGATCACGCAATCTTCAAAGATCAATTCCGCCGTATCGCTGGCTCGAAGTCCCAGCTTGTTCTCCTTTTTCCCGGGTCGGAATCCTTTGGCGTCCTTCTCAACCAAGAAGGCCGAGAGTCCATGCGTGTGCGCCGTCCGATCGGTGACCGCGAGCGCGACCACCACATCGGCGTAGTGCCCGTTGGTGCAAAACGTTTTGGTGCCATTCAGCACCCAGCTACTCCCTTTGCGCACGGCGGTCATGCGCGCGCTGCCCGCGTCCGATCCCGAGGATGGCTCGGTCAGCCCCCACGCGCCGATGAACTCCCCCGCCGCGAGTTTGCTGACATATTTCTTCTTCTGCGCTTCGTTGCCGGCGAGAAAAATGTGGTTCGTGCAGAGCGACGTGTGCGCCGCCACGATGATGCCGACCGATCCATCGACGCGAGAGAGTTCCTCGATCGCCGTGACGTACTCGACATAGCCCATACCCGCACCGCCGTACTCCGGCGGAAAGATCGCGCCCATCAATCCGAGCTTGCCCAATTCCTTGATCGTGGCCAGCGGAAACTCGCCTGCCTCGTCCCACTCCATGACATGAGGCTTGATCTCACGCTCGGCAAACTCGCGAACCGTCTTCTTCAGGTGCAGTTGCTCTTCGTTCAGTTGGAAATCCACGGTTCCCTCCGGCAAGAACAGCCGACACTTCAACCCGCATCCGGGCAGCGAGCCCGATTTTCGATTAGAACATAGCGTTTGCGCTGGAAGAAGTTACCTCCAGACGGAACGCTGCACAGCGCGAAAAACACAGCGAATACTGGCGAATCTTCGGATTCTTGCGAAGAAGCCAACCGACCGGATGGTTTTTTTCCCCCCCTTACTTGAAACGGTTTCGCCGGCCGAGGATGAGTTCGGCCGGCGAAAATCACAGAACGCCTATTGCGTCGCGCTGCTAAGGCGCGGTCGTACAAGCGTGTCGTGCGTTGTTCGCCTCCGGCTGGATGGCATACTTCCGTTCATTCAGAGTAACGTTGCTTGGATCGAACGCCGAGGGCGGAAAGCCAAACAGGAAACTGCATTCGTCACCGATCTCTTGTCCGAAGAGACCGTTATTTGCGCTGTTCCACCAGGCGGTTCCGTCGGGATCGGTGATGGTCTCAAAGGTCTCGTGCGAGAGACTGTTATTCGTCGCGTCGGCAAGAAAGCCATTCGGAGTTCCGGGCCGCACACTACAACCTGGCACGTTATTGAACGGCTCAACACTGTAAAGGACATGACCAATGTCGTTGAAATCCGCGCTGCCGTGATAGGCACAGAAGAAGAAGGCGGCTGGATTATCTGGCGAGTAGCAGACGTTAGAGATGGTTCCATCCGGATTGTTGAAGCACTCGTCCTGTCCAGGCACCAGGAAAACGTGGTACTCGTTGCCGTAGCCGGTTGGCAGGTTGAAATGCGTCACCACCGCATGGACGATGATCAGCATGTCGTTGTCCGAGTATGGTTGGGCGCTGAGGGGGTAGTCAACGTGGTATGAGGTGTCGGCCACGGTATAGCGGCCGTCGTCCTGCCGGCCGGTGTACTGGTCAACGATGTGAATCATGTTGCTCTGACCCAGGTCGCGCAAAAACCGATGCGGATTCCCCCAGCAGGTTGCAACCGATTGGCAGGAGGCGCCTTTGTCCACATTCACGTAGATCAAATTCGATTCCATCGTGGTCGCTACCGACCCGCCGTGGTATTCAAGATCGGCGGGATAACGGGTCACCGCGGGCGCGCCTCCGCCCTCACCACTCGCGGGACTATCTGCGTGCACGTTCGAGATTTCATTTGGACGAGCGGTTTTTCCGGCCGGAGTGTTGGCGGCTCTGGCATGGTGTTTGAGATTGATGGCCTGGCTGGTCGCGGAGCGGTCGTAATCGGAAGGTTTGACCGAGCGGGTAACTTCCTGCGCCTGGACAGCGGCGCAGAACAGCAACAACAACATCGCAGTCGTTGCCACGGCTAGGAAGCGGCGGAAAGGACAGATTCTTACCATGAAGCGGATCCTCCTTATTTGGAATCTCTTTTTTGGCCCACAAAACGGCAGCGATTGTCCTCCCAAATACTGTTCGAGTCAATATGCAAGGCTTTTCACACGGATCGCCCCTTACGGTACGAGATTCCGCACCTGCACCGTTGAGACCACTGGGAAAACGCGGTTTATCGGACGTCGGCGGGCGCGGGATGAGTGAGGAAAGATTGAAAAACTTCGTTCGAGAGCAACCGTCCGCGCGGAGTCAAACGAAGAACGTTTCCTTCCCCCTGGAGCAATCCAAACTGGCTGAGTTCGAGAATCACGGGACGGTAGCTATCCACTGGCGCACGATCAAACCGGCCCGCCATCTCTACCAAGTCCACACCGCGGTTCAAGCGCAGCCCAAGGAAAAACGCTTCCTCTAAAGCAGAGGTGCGCGATACCGCAGTGCGCTGCAGCGCTGAACCGGCAACATACTTCTCCAAGATGTCCGCCGTCGAGAATCGGACGGCCTCTGCATCCGCCAAATCAGAAGGTAGCATTGAGTGCGCATCGACTCCGAAGCCAAGATACGATTGCCGCGTCCAATATTTCAGATTGTGCCGCGATTCGAAGCTCGCACGCGCGAAGTTCGAGATCTCATATTGCGAAACTCCTGCCGCACCCAACGTTTCGCACGCCGCGAGATAAAAATCGGCAACCGCCTCTTCGTCAGGGACAAAATGCGCGTGATAGCGCGTGCCACCAGCAATCAACTCCCGCCCCAGCCGCGAATCCTCATCCACCTCGAGCATGTAGATGCTGACGTGCGGCGCAGCGATGTCAATCGTCGCCTCCAAGGACTGCTTCCAACTCTTCGCAGTCTGATGAGGCAGACCTGCAATCAGATCGATGTTGATGTTCGTAATGCCGGCCGCTCGCAAGCGAGCAACGTCGTCCAGAATCGTGGCCCGTTTGTGAAGCCTGCCAACTGCGGCCGCTTCCGCGTCTACGAACGACTGCACCCCCAGACTGACCCGGTTCACTCCGCAACCCAACAGGGTGTCCAACATTTCCGGCGTCAACGTCCCGGGCGCGCACTCAACCGTAATTTCGGTATCGGGCCTTACCGAAAATTGCGAGCGAACAGCGTCGAATATCCGGCGCAGTTGATCGGGCGACAAGACAGTCGGCGTCCCGCCGCCCAGATAGATCGAGTCCACTTCCCGCTCGAACTTGCCCCCCATTTGCTCTGCGGTTTGAGCCGCATTTCCGATATCCGCACCGACGCGGTCTACATACTTCTCGAACACCGCCTTGGAAAACACGTCGGACGCGAAGTTGCAATAGCTGCACTTGGTCCGGCAGAACGGCACCGAGATGTAGATTCCCAGGCTCACCCCTTCATTATCCCAGACCTTTTCCATCTTCCCTGCGGTCCGGGCCATCTATTTGAGGTACCCTTGGTGGAAGGCGCCCTTTCGCCCGTCGTTCGACCTGCAAGCGAGATCCGATGGCCCAGGAAGAGGAAGTACTCGGCAAAGCATATGACAGCCGTCTGATGCGGCGGCTGCTCACCTACCTGCGTCCTTACCGGTGGCAGGTAGGAGTCGCGATTGTCTCGATCATCCTGAAGTCCTTCGCCGATGTCCTCGGTCCTTACCTGGTCAAAGTCGCTGTCGACCGCTACCTTGCACCAGCCAAGGGATCAGCCTCAGGGCTCTGGAACTGGCTCAACCCGCATCCGCTCACTGGCATGGCACAAATATCGACCATCTACTTCTGCCTGCTGCTCTTTACCTTCGTGCTCGAATTTTTGCAGACCTACTACATGCAGTGGACCGGCCAGCAGATCATGTTCGATCTGCGCAGCCAGATTTTTCGTCACCTGCAGCGCATGCACGTGGCCTTCTACGACAAGAATCCCGTGGGGCGGCTGGTCACGCGCGTCACCACCGATGTCGACGCCCTCAACGAGATGTTCACTTCCGGTGTGGTCTCGATCTTCGAAGACCTGTTCGTTCTCGCCGGAATCCTCGGGATCATGCTGTGCATGAACTGGAAGCTGGCGCTGATCACCTTTGCCGTGTTGCCGTTCATCGTGTTCGCGACCAAGATCTTCCGCGACAAGGTGCGTGATTCTTACCGCCGCATCCGGACCGCGATCGCCCGCATCAATGCGTACCTGCTGGAGCACGTCAGCGGGATGGTCGTGTTACAGCTTTTCAACCGCGAGCGCCGTGCGTATAACCGCTTCTCGGAAATCAACCGCAGCCACATGGACGCGTTCAAGGACGCGATCCTCGCGTACTCGGTCTACTACCCAATAGTCGATTTGTTTTCGTCGATCGCAATTGCCTGCGTGATCTGGTATGGCGGAACGGACGTCCTACGGCACATTCACGTCACGAGTCTCAAGCTGAAATTCACACCCTATCTTGGCATCGGTTTCGACAGGGATCTCGCATCCCTAGGGGTGTTGATCGCGTTCACGCAATACGCCATGCGCTTCTTCCGCCCGATCATGGACTTCAGCGAAAAGTACAACATCCTGCAGTCCGCGATGGCTGCCAGCGAGCGCATCTTCAAGATGCTGGACGCTCCGGTGGAGGTCCTCTCGCCAGCAGTGACCAAGAAGCCCGAAGGCCCCGGCCGCATTGAATTCGATCACGTCTGGTTCGCGTACAGGGTCATGCCGGAAGAAAGCAAGCCCGTCGCTGCTGGCAAGGACCATGTGGGGACGGCCGCCCCCGGCCGTCCGGCCGAGCAAAGCTCGGCAGGCCTTTTGCCAACCAACGGCAAGGCACTCGAAAACACTGGAGCTCCCGACTGGGTCCTTCGCGACGTCACCTTCGCCATCGAACCCGGAGAAACCGTCGCAGTAGTCGGCCACACCGGCGCCGGCAAGACCACTCTCATTTCCCTGCTCCTGCGCTTCTACGATGTGCAGAAGGGCTCAGTCCGCATCGACGGCGTTGACGTCAAAGACATGGACCTCGCCGATCTCCGCGCCCGCTTCGGCGTAGTCCTGCAGGATCCATTTCTTTTCACCGGCACCATCGGCGGCAACATCCGCCTGGGCACGCAGCGCATTCAGGACGCTCACATTCAGCAGGCGGCCGAAGACGTTAATCTCGGCGACTTCATCCGCGCCCTGCCCAACGGCTTCGACGAAGAAGTCCGCGAGCGTGGATCGACGCTTTCCACCGGGCAGAAGCAGCTCATTTCATTTGCCCGCGCCTTGGCACATGAGCCGAAGATTCTGATTCTCGATGAAGCCACCTCCAGCGTCGACACAGAAACCGAGTTCAAAGTGCGCGACGCCCTCGCCCGCATGGTCGAAGGACGCACCTCGCTGATCATCGCCCACCGCCTCTCCACCATCCAGCGGGCCGACAAGATTATCGTCATGCACAAAGGCCAGCTCCGCGAAATGGGCACCCACCAGGAACTGCTCGCGCATCGCGGAATCTACTACAAGCTGTATCAGCTGCAATACAAGGACCAGGAGATTGAAAGTGTGGGGCGGGCGCCGACGCCCGCCAATGCCGGCGAGTCCACAGTCAGCGCCGACGACTAGAACCGCTGTGTGAAGCTCTTCCGAATTGACTCCCTCCCCGCAACCCACTAGCATTCTGCGAGTGCTCGGCCAGACCATCTCGCATTATCGAATCATCGAAAAGCTCGGCGGTGGCGGCATGGGCGAATGCGGCAGCTAGCAGGAACTGATCGCGCATCGCGGCACCGAAGAAAATGTAGGGACAGCCGCCCTCGGCTGTCCAGCCGAGCATAGCTCGGCTGCGCCGTTGGCAAAACCCCTGCGGAGCTTCGCTCCGCCGGACAGCCGATGGCGGCTGTCCCCACATAACCCCATCCCTCCGGGAACTGTCACTGACACCTTCCCGTATCTTGGAGTAGCATTATCCGTCCCAAAGGAGATCTCCCTCCCCTTATGAGAAAAATCGATATTCTTCTCCGCTCGATCCTTTGCCTCACCCTGCTTTGTTCCATCTCGTTAACCGCACAAAAGAAATCTACTAAGCCCTCAACCGCCCCCCAAAAATCTGCTGCGGCTTCGCCGGCAGAAGAAATTCCGAAATACAAGAACCCCGCCCAGCCCATCGACGACCGGGTCGCCGACCTGCTCTCACGCATGACGCTGGAGGAAAAAATCGGCCAGATCGCGCCCTCCGGTGACAACCGGACCCACGTCATCGACCCTACCGGCACCTACACCGACGAGACCGCGAGCGCCGTCATGAACCGCTGGTGGGACGCCGATCTCGTCTTCCCCGCTCGCAAAGCCGCCATCCTGCGCAACGGCGTGCAGCGCTATCTGAAAGAGAAGACTCGCCTCGGCATCCCCGAGCTCTTCATGGGCGAAGCGCTCCACGGATTCATGGAGCACGGCAGCACCAGTTTCCCTCAAGCGCTCAGCCTGGCCAGCACGTGGGATCCGGACCTCGTCCACCAGGTCTTCACCGCCGCTGGCGATGAAGCCGGATCGGCCGGCATCGGCCAGGTCTTCACTCCCGTGCTCGACATCGCTCGCGACCCGCGCTGGGGACGCACCGAAGAAACTTACGGCGAAGATCCGTTTCTTGCCTCGCGCATTGGCGTCGCCGCCATCACCGGACTGCAAAGCGATTCGTTCGCCATCGACCGTCATCACGTCGTCGCCACGGCCAAGCACTTCGCGGTTCACGGACAGCCCGAAGGTGGCACCAACACGGCTCCCGGCAATTATTCCGAGCGCATCATTCGTGAAAATTTCCTCATACCATTTCAAGCCGCCATTGAAGAAGCGCACGCCGGCAGTGTAATGGCTTCCTACAACGAGATTGATGGAGTCCCTTCTCACATCAACCCTTGGCTCCTCGACAAAGTTCTGCGCCAGGAATGGGGATTCCGCGGCTACGTCACTTCCGACGGCAACGGACTGCAAATGCTGACAGAGACCCACCACATCGCCGCGAACAATGCCGACGCCGCTCGCATGGCCCTCGCGGCAGGCGTCGACTACGATCTTTCCGACGGCTCCGTCTATCGCACACTGCTCTGGCAGGTAAAGCTGGGAACAGTGTCAGAAGCCATGGTCAACCGTGCTGTCGCTCGCGTCCTGGCGACGAAGTTCCGTCTCGGTCTGTTCGACAATCCGTACGTCGATCCTGACTACGCCGAAAAGACAACCAACAGCGCCGAGCATCGCGCGCTGGCACTCAAGACCGCGCATAAGACCGTTATTCTCCTCAAAAACGACAAGAACCTTCTCCCGCTCGATCTCACCAAGCTCAAGACCATCGCCGTGATCGGCCCCAATGCCGATGGCGTGCACCTCGGCGGATACAGCCGCGAGCCTGCGCACGGCGTCAGCATCCTGCAGGGCATCAAAGATCGCGTGGGAAGCAAAGCCAACGTTGTCTACGCCGAAGGCTGCAAGATCACCGACGCCAAGAACGACTGGCACGGGTGGTTCGCTAACAACGTGAAACTCATCGACCCAGCCACGCAGCAAGACAGCGTGAAAGCCGCCGCGGAAGCCGCCAAGAAAGCTGACGTCGCAATTCTCGTGGTCGGCGAAAACGAATCGACGAACCGAGAAGCGTGGGCCGAGAATCACCTCGGCGACCGCGACTCTCTCGACCTTCTCGGCGCGCAGAACGACCTGGCGAAGGCCGTCGTCGAAACCGGCACCCCCACGGTTGTCCTGCTGATCAACGGACGTCCGCTCTCCATCAACTACATTGCCGAGAAGGTCTCGGCCATTCTGGAAGGATGGTATCTCGGCCAGGAAGGCGGAACCGCTGCGGCGAATGTGATCTTTGGCGATGTCAACCCCGGCGGGAAATTGCCGATCACGTTCCCGCATTCGGTCGGCGATCTTCCCGACTTCTACAATCACAAGCCGTCGGCCGACCGCACCTACGCGTTCAGCACACGCAAACCGCTCTATCCATTCGGCTACGGGCTGAGCTACACAACCTTCACATTCAGTAATCTTCGGGTCGAGCCCACGCAAATCGTTTCCAGCGGAACTGCCAAGGTCAGCGTAGACCTCGCCAACTCCGGCTCCCGCGAGGGCGACGAAGTCCCGCAACTCTACATTCACCAGCGGGTCGCCGAGGTCACGCAACCCGTCATGCAACTCAAGGGCTTCCAGCGGATCACGTTGAAGCCCGGCGAGAAAAAGACAGTCGAGTTCACGATCACGCCTGACATGCTGAGCATGTTGAACATCGACATGCACCGCGTGGTCGAACCCGGCGTGTTTGACGTGATGGTCGGTCCCAGCTCCGACCAGATCAGCACGGTCGCACTAACCGTACTCGGCCCGCACGGCGAAACCGGCAAGCCGCTTCCGCCGCCACCTCCGGCAGGATCGGAATCGGGCGTCGTCAGCACCTTCGACGACGGCAAGATCGCGGCCAACTATGGCTCTTGGACAACCGCCAGCGACGAAATGATGGGAGGTAAATCCAAAGCGTCGATGGACATCGCGCAACCCGGCGCGAACGGCTCGAAAGGGGCTTTGAAAGTTTCCGGGGAAATCGTCCCCGGCGGCGGACAATTCACCTTTGCCGGAGCAATGTTCACCCCGGGCAGCGCTCCCATGGAACCCGTCAACCTTTCGGGCAAGAAGGAAATCAGCTTCTGGGCGAAAGGTGATGGCGACACCTACATCCTTGTCGTCCTCACAGCGAGCCGGTCCGGACAAAACGGCATGCCTGCCATGACACAGTTCGTCGCCGGCAAGGAGTGGAAGCAGTTCACGTTCCCGTTCACAACTTTTCAGACGGACGGCGGCGATTTAACGGAGTTTCTCTTCGCCGCCTCTCAACCGCCCGGAAAGTTCGAATTCCAAATCGACGACGTCGAGATCAAATAGCTGAACGTAGCATGCTCTGGCAGACGAAAAACTGCCAGAGTCCCGCGAATCTATGCGGAACTGGTTTCGGTGCAGAGTCTCGTTTTGTTACTCTGCGATCTCCGCGGCATTTCTCGGCGATCTCTGCGGTTAAAACAACAGCCTACGCAAAGAACGCCGAGGACTCGCGGAGATTGCTGAGAAACCCAGTTGCACAAATTGAGCCACGATCGCACCCGCACTGACAGAGACATGCCCTGTCTTACAATTGCAGCGTGCTCATCCTGATCTCCGCCGGGGAAGCGTCCGGTGAAATGTACGGCGCGCAGCTCATAGAAGCCCTCCGCCGCGCCTATGCTCATGTGGGGACAGCCGCCATCGGCTGTCCGGCGGAGCTTCGCTCCGCTGCCTCCGAACTCACCTTCTTCGGTGTCGGCGGAGACCGCATGCGCGCTGCCGGCTGCGACACCGTCATCGATGCCAAAGACCTCGCGGTCGTCGGCATCACCGAAATCCTGAGCCATCTCCCGAAAATTCTCAGGCTCTACAAGAAGCTTATCCGCGAAGCTGACCGCCGCAAGCCCGACCTCGCCATCGTGATCGACTCACCGGCTTTCAACTGGCGCGTCGCCCGTCAGATGAAAAGACGCGGCATCCCCACGGCGTACTATGTCGCTCCGCAATTCTGGGCCTGGCGCCAAGGACGCGTCCGCCTCCTGCGCGACCACATCGACAAGGCACTGGTCATCTTCCCGTTTGAAGAGAAGTTCTACCGGGACCGCGGGGTTGATGCCACCTTCGTCGGCCATCCGCTGGCGGAACTGCCGAATCCAACGTTTACGCGCGCTGAATATGCCGAACAGTTCCGCCTCGATCCGAAAAAATTCTGGATCACGCTGATGCCCGGGAGCCGGGTCAAAGAAGTGCACATGAACCTGCCCACAATCCTCGAATCGACAGCTCTGCTCCGCAGCGATCACGAATTTCTCCTTCCCGTCGCACCCACCCTCGATCGAGACTTTCTGCGCAAACTCATCGTGGAACAGAAGATCACCTTGGTTCCTGACGCCCTCCCCGCCCTGTTTCACTCGCGCGCGGGCATCATCGCCAGCGGGACCGCGACGGTGGAAGCCGCCATGATGAACACTCCCTTCGTGATGGTCTACCGCGTCTCTCCCCTCACCTACATGTTGGGCAAGCCCAGAGTAAAAGTCCCGCGATTTGCCATGGTCAACCTGATTGCCGGAGAGGAAGTCATCCCTGAACTTGTGCAACAGAACTTCACCGCGGAAAACGTAGTCGCCCGCCTCAATGAAATCCTGCCCGATGGCCCTGTCCGCACCCGGATGTTGCAAGGACTTGCGACGGTTAAGGCCCGGCTGCGCACGCCGCAGGCCGAACATCCCGCCGAGCGCGCAGCCGAAATCATATTGAACATGAAACGGTAGAGTCGCCGTTCCCGCGGCCTTGAGCGGAGCGACGGACGTTCGTCACACTCTAGGTGGCTGCTTTGACCAACTGCTGAAGGATAAACAGCCAGGCTGCTTGTGCTCCCAGCATCTTTTAGGTCAGAATCTTCATCATAGGAAATGGGTTATCATTTCCTGGAGATCCTCCTGAATGCCGATTGACCTGCGACGCGGCCTGAGCGTCCTCACTAGTTCACTGACCCTCTGCTTATTGGTCTCAATCACCCAGCCGTCCCGGGCCGCAGAAAAAGCGCGCCTGCGGGTCGACGATTACCAGATTGAGGCCACGCTCGAGCCCCATCTTCACCAGATCACCGCTCGCGCCAAGGTGAGATTCACCGCCCAGCAGGATCTTAGCGTCGCGGTTTTCGAACTTCACAATGACCTCCGGGTCACTAAGGTGCTCGACGAAAAAAACCAGCCGCTCTCGGCCGAGCGTGTCACCCAGGATTCGACGGTACGTGTACCGCTCCCCAGTGGGTTAGCCAAAGACGCTTCGACTACGCTGACCTTTGAGTACGAAGGGCAACTCGAGAACGCAGACAATAGTCCGGTACCGGGGCTGAGCCTTGCCTACATCGGCGATGACACCAGCTACCTCTTTTATGCAGGACGCTGGTTCCCGGTCAGCGGCTACGGCCTAAATCGCTTCACCTCGACCATCACCATTACCTTGCCGGCGCACATGCTGGTGATTGGCAGCGGCAAGGCTACGGTCTCTAATGTAGCTCCGGCTAAGAAGACCGCAGCTACAGTTCTACCCACAAAGACTTTCACCTTCGTTTCCGATAAGCCAAGGTTTCCCGGCACAATCGTGGCCGGAGTTTTTCAGGAGTACACCAGCAACGAAGCCGGCATGGACCTGCACGTTTACTTCAAGCCGACGCATCAGAGCGTGGCTCCGGCCTACACCACAACGGCCGTTCAGGAGTTCACGTACTTCACCACCCTGTACGGACCGCTGCCAACGCCGATACTCAACATCGTCGAGTTGCCGGCGGATACGCTGCCCTACGCCTGGGCTCCGGAAGTCGTTGGCCTCGCCAGTTCCTCGATCACCGAGAAGACTAACTATCGCCTGCTTGCGGACGGCATCGCGCACCAGTGGTGGGGAGTCTCCGTGAGTCCTGCGACGAAGGACGACTGGTGGATCAGCGACGGATTCTCCCGCTACTCGGAAGCGATGTACGTCGAAAATGCGGCCGGTGCGGCAGGACTGGAAGAAGCCGTAAAGGACATGTCGGTCGGCGCCCTGGCTTACGACACCGTCCCTCTGTCGAGCTCGAGCAAGCTCGATACCTTCTCCACCGAATTTCAGTCGCTCACCACCGATAAGGGAGCGATGATCCTGCACATGCTGCGCTGGGTCCTCGGAGAAGACAAGTACAACAAGACGATGCGCGAGTTCGCCACCGAGTACGCCGGAAAGTCGGCCACCACCGATGATTTCCGCGCCATCGCCGAGAAGTATTATGGCGACCAGCTCACCTGGTTCTTCTCGCAGTGGCTCGATTCGACAGGCGCACCTGAGTTCAAGGTGAAATACACCACCTACCGGCTGGGCGGGGTTGCGGCACAAACAACTAAAGACGATAAGGCTGACGATAAAGCCAAGGAAGAGAAAGCCCCGGGATTCCGTGTCACCGGTGAGATCACCCAGGACCTTGACCTCTTCCGCATGCCCGTCGACCTGCGAATCGATACCGATGGCCGAACGGAAAACAAGCGCATCGAAGTCGTAGGCACGAATTCTCCGTTCACGGTTGAGACCTTCGGCCGTCCGCGCCGCATCTCCATCGATGCCGATCATCACGTTCTGACCAATTCGAGCGATGTCAAGCTGCGATCGTCGATCTTGCGCGGCCAGGCGATGCAGCAGCAGGGAGACCTGTCCGGCGCCCTGACCGAATTCAACAAGGCTCTCGATCTCAACAAGAACAGTTCGCTGGCGCACTATCGCATAGCCGAAATTTTCTTCTTCCAGCGCAACTATCAATCCTCGGCCAATGCTTACCGCGCCGCTCTGGACGGGGACGGCGATCCGCGCTGGACCGAAGTCTGGAGCCGCATACAACTCGGAAAAATCTTCGACATCACCGGCCAGCGCGAACGCGCTGTGGGCCAATACCGTCAAGCCCTGCAGACCAACGACAACACCTTCGGTGCGCTGGAAGACGCCCGAAAATACCTGCAGAAACCATACGAGCGGCCAAAGGAAAAACAGCAATAGGAATCATCATAGAAACCTATTGGAACGGGCTTCCGCAGATCCATGCTTCTGCTTCTTGGAAAGATTCGAAAATTCCGATATTTCTCGAACTCAGCAAGATCTTGTGCATGCGGGCCGCGTGCTTCTGGACCGCGGTTCTCACTACAAACGCGCGCTTCGCTTCCAGCGAAAACGGATCGACTTGATCTGCAAGTTTCAAAAAGTCTTCGGCCTGCAAGTCGAGGGCTTCCACCTCTCGCAAGTCCACGATCTCTGAGAATGCCGGCCGGAATGCCCGGTGGAAACGCAGTTCTTCCACGTACTTGCCGATGTCCTCGATCGTCAGCCTCTTCCCGAACGTGACCACCACAATGCACCTTCCCGGATGCACGCGAAATTCGAACTCGCTATCGGGGAGTGCGGCTCCAGACTCTTTCGGGATGTCGCCCCACGCCGGCGTTTCACTCTTCGACAAGCAACACCTCCTGCATGTTGAAAGCGTTAGTACGTAGTAATATCGGCACGCAGGCCGCAGACTTCAGTCTCCGGTGGCACTTACCGGCTTCCCGATTCTCGCTCCGTCCAGCTAACCTTTTTCTTGTGTCTAAGGTCTAAGTAGCTACATGCAGTAGGGAACTTTACCGGACCCGGCTGCGTACTTCTGATCAGATGGTTGGGCGGGATTGAGACCCCTCGCCTGAACGTTACCCGGGGCCCCCACGCTCCTCCCCGGAGGCGTGG
>Ga0209698_10001075_pt1 | contig 31470 bp, 29 predicted proteins | sample LitLauG_LLR_2012_FD_187203 | JGI IMG/M metagenome (GOLD analysis project Ga0209698, IMG submission 187203) | Freshwater sediment microbial communities from Pennsylvania, USA - Little Laurel Run_MetaG_LLR_2012 (SPAdes) (version 2) | ecosystem: Environmental > Aquatic > Freshwater > Creek >... | reverse complement strand
CGCATCCGGCGATCGCGATTGCGGCGCTTGCCACAACGATTGCGAACGAAGCCCAACGCATCACGTCTTCTATATCATGGCGCCGAAATAACCGCCAGTTTAACTGGCGCTGTCGGTACCACGCGCGCCAGAATTGAACTCACCCCAGCGCATACCCCGCAGCGCGAACGGTTCTAATCGCGTTGCACGCCCCTTTTAGCGCCCTCCGGAGCCGTACAACGTGCTGGTTGATTGTTTCCAACTCAATGTTCGCCCCGGGACCCCAGATTTCTTCCAGCAGTTCTGCGCGAGAGAACACCCGGCCCGGGCTCGATGCCAAAACGCTAAGAAGCTTGAACTCCGTAAGCGTCACATCGACTACCTTGCCCGCGCACTTTACGCGAAATGACCATGGCTCAATGACGATCTCGCCAACGACAATAGCATCTTTCGCGTTTTGGGTTCGCGCCCACGCCGCGCGGCGCACCGCGCCGCACAATTCGCTGAGCAGTAATGGCTTCTTGACCACTGTCGGCGACTGAAGTGCCTCAATATTGTCGGACGAAGCAATCCACACGACAGGTGTTGTACGCAGGGCGGATGCGCGCGCCTTCTGGGCGATGCGCTCGAACTCAGCGGGTCTGACGATGTCGTCGTCCAGAACAAGCACATCAAAGCGGCGAAGCGTGATCGCATCCTGAAAATCCACGAGAGAATTCGCCACTGCCACATCGAACCCCTCAAGCGCCATGTTTTCGGCCACAAAGCGGGCAACGTCGCCCCCACTCTGAGTTAGCAGCACACGCGCGATATTTATGAGGGTGCTTGGCTTTTCGAGCACTGAGAGTGTGGCAGGCATGCCGTTTACCTCCGCTGTGCGTGCGCAAACGCTGCGCGACTTGCGATGTTTAGTAGCAACACGCCTACGGTGATGATCAGCGCACCGGTCCACGCCAGCTGGTGGTGCTCTTCGTAGACGCCGGCGGCGTAGCGATAGATGGCGATTGGTAAGCTTGCCATCGGCCCGCTGAAGACACTTTGAGATGTGAAGAAGCTGCCGAACGAGGTGAAGATCAGAGGCGCGGTCTCGCCGGAGATACGCGCCACCGCCAAGAGGATGCCCGTCAAAATGCCGCCGAATGCCGCCGGCACCACTACGCGCGTGATAGTGGCGCTCTCGCGGGCGCCCAAAGCGATCGAACCCTCTCTATACGAATCCGGGACCAATTTTATGATGTCTTCAGTGGTGCGGGCGATTACGGGCATCGCCAAGAGTGCGAGCGCGATGCCGCCAGCCATGCCGGAGAACCCGCCGTGGATGAACGGCGCGTGTGGCACCACCAGAATTTCGTACACGAAGAGACCGATCAGAATGGAAGGCGCCGAGAGCAGGATGTCGTTGACGAAACGCACGAGCGAAGCGAAGCGGCCGTTGTTGCCGACTTCGGAGAGATAAATGCCGACCGCGATGCCTAACGGCGCGCCGATCAGAGTTCCAATGCCGGTCTGGATTACGCTGCCCACGATAGCGTTAGATAATCCCCCGCCCTGCCCCGGCGTTGCGCGCATGGCGTGGGTGAAGACATTGGGCGAAAATCCGGCGGCGCCGCGCTGGATCAGAGTGCTCAAAATAATCGCAAGGATCACCAATCCTGCTAACGCGGCCAGCAGGCAAACGGTGTCCATGATGGCTGAGAATATTTTGCGACGCACATAGTTACCGGTATTGATCGCGGCGATCGTCATGCTGCCATCCTTCCTTGGCGAAGTAGAAGTCGCGCGAACGCCAGCACGAAGAACGACACCACGAACAGAATGAAGCCGAGCGCGAACAGCGCCGCGAGTTTCATCGAGCCGACGTCAGCTTCTGGGAAGGTGTTGGCTACGATCGACGCGATGCTAGCGGTGGGTGCGAAGAAACCATCCGGCATGCGGTTGGCGTTGCCGATGACGAAGGTCACCGCCATGGTTTCGCCGAGGGCGCGTCCGAGACCGAGGAACACCGCGCCGAACAACGAACCGCGTACCGCTGGGATCACCACGCCGGTCACAACTTCCCAGCGCGTAGCTCCCATCGCGTAGCCGCCGTCCTTCAGGAGCTGCGGCGTCGTCAAAAGCACATCGCGGGTGGTCGCGGCGATGAACGGCAGGATCATGATGGCGAGCACGACGCCTGAGGTGAGCAAGCCGACGCCGACCGGCGCGCCCTGGAACCAAAACCACATCGGATTGTCTTCGTTGGGCAGCACCGGCAGCCAACCGAAGGTACTGGTCAACCACGGCTCAATGTTCGAGGCCATCACCGGCGCAAGCACGAAGAAGCCCCACATGCCGTAAACGATGCTGGGAATCGCCGCTAACAACTCAACAGCAATGCCAAGGGGAGTGCGCAGCCGACGCGGGCAGCTCTCAGTCAAGAAATAGGCAATGCCGAAGCCAAGAGGCCATGCGATCAAGAGCGCGATTGCCGAAGACGCCAGCGTGCCGGCGACCGGCGCCGCGGCCCCATAGAGGTCGCGTACAGGATCCCACTGATCCAGCCAAAGGAATTGTGGGCCGAAGTGTTCGAACGCGTTCTGGCCTGATACGTAGAGGATGACCAGAATAGCCGCCAGCGTGATCAAGACGATCGACGCGCTAAGATAAAGCAACGTCTTGAAAAATGATTCCCCCAAATGGAATCGGCGGGAGTTTTCAAACGCGACGCTGGCCATGAAAAGCACCGAAGAGACGGGGCGGAGCCCAAGCCCCGCCCCACAGTTCTGCTAGGGAGTTAGTGGCAGCCGCTCCACACCGCCTGACCGGCCGCGCGGACTTGGCACCAGCGCTGCCGTGCCCGATTTTGAACCGAAGCCGGCAACGAGATGTAGTGCAGCGCATCGACTTGGGTTTGGCCGTTCTTCCAAGCCCAGTCGAAGAACTGAAGCATCTTGCGCGCGCGGCCAGCGTCAGTCGGGTTGGTCGGCACGACCACGTAGGTAGCCGACACGATCGGCCAGCTGGTTGCGCCAGCCGTGTTGATCATGCTGGCGTCTTGGTTCGGCGAACTCCCCCATGGGGCTTGTGCGGCCGCGGCCGCAAATGCCTCCACAGTCGGGCGCACCCAAGCGCCAGAGCGGTTCTGCAATTGCACCGCTTGCATGTGGTTTTCAGCGACGTACGCATACTCGACATAGCCAATCGCGCCATGTGTGTTGGCGATAGCGCCCGCGACACCTGCGTTGCCGGGCGCGCCAATGCCTGCGCGCCACGACACAGACGTTCCGGCGCCGGTCGTCGTTCCAAACGCCAAATTCACGGACGAAAGGTAGTTTGTGAAAATGCCTGTGGTCCCCGACGCATCTGCACGATAGACCGGAGCGATCGCCAGCGCCGGCAGGTTCACACCTGGGTTTAGCGCCGCGATGCGGTGGTCGTTCCACATGCGAACGCGGCCGAGATAGATGTCGCCGATGAGCGAGCCCGTCAGCTTGAGATTGTTGCCATCCACGCCTGGGATGTTCACCGAGACAACCACCGCGCCGATCACAGTTGGAAACTGCATAAGTTGGTTGGCGGCAAGACGATCGGGCGCGACAGACACGTCGGTCGCACCGAAATCCACGGTGCGATTGATGACCTGTGTTACGCCGGCGCCTGAGCCGATGCCTTGATAGTTGAGAGTATCGCCGCTTGGTCCTGCGTAGGCTTCGGCCCAACGCGTATAGATCGGCTGGGCGAAAGTGGATCCCGCCCCTGTGATTTCGTCAGCCGCGGCCACACCGACCGAAGCCAGCGTCGCAAACGCCGCGAGCGCGCCGAGCGTGGCGCGACGCAGCATGTTTGTACTTTTCATTTCAAAAACTCCTGAGATTCTTGGTCTCAACTCATCCCTCGTCGCGCACCGAGACCGCACATCTCTCGATGCGTGGTCTCCAATGCGGATTTCCTACCAATCGAACTGCGTGCGCATGGTCAGCGCACGAATGTCGTTATCGTGATTGTGGGTGCCACCGCCGAGGTCGGTGGTGTGGTCAACATAGTTGATTTGCGTATCTGAGTAGTTCGCTTGGAACTTTACGTGCGCGACGGGCACCCACGTCGCGCCCACAGTCCAGGCGGTGGCCTCGTTGCGATTGATGCCAAAGTTGCTGTCAGTCGCATCGAAATCTTCATAACGCGCACTCAGCATGACGTGGCCGATGCCGCCAGCGCCGAACGGAGTCGTTGGCGTAATGGCGCCAAAGCTGCCGTCGGAAGCGCTGTAGTTGCGGCTCTCGCCTGTTGGCGACCAGAATAGATTAAGATAATATCCCGTTGCCGTGGCGTTGCCGCTTTGAAGATTGTTTGCAGCCGCCAGAGCCGTTGCTGAATAAAAATCATGGGCGTCGAGTTGGCCGTATTCTGCTTCCGCCCCGAAGGCATTCCATTGGAACGCAATTTCGCCGTCCCAGAACGTATCGCTGTCGGCGCCGCCGACAGTGGCGTTGTTGTTTGACTTCGGCGAAAGCGGGTTTGGCGTATAGGTAAGCAAGCCATATGGACTGGCGCCAGTGCCCGCCAATATGTTGCCGTTGCCGCTGCCATTGTCGCGATAGCGGGCAAACAAGCCGAGATGCAGCAGCGTTGTCCCTTCAGGCGTACGCTCGTAGATCGGCGCCCAAGTGAAGCGCGAAGCGACGAACCACGATTGCGTACCGTTTGCAGCGGTATTGGACGTGCTGGCCGAGTCGTTGGATTCAAGCGACGCGCCCCACGACCAGTTGCCGCCATTGGTGATGAAGGCGACGCCTGGACGCTTGCCCACGCCGGAGGCGCTGATCAGGAACGAGCGTTCGTTGAACGGAATGTTGAGTGAACTATCGCGATCTTCCAGCGGAGAAATGGCGTTGTTGTTGCCGATAATGAACGAATAATCTTGGCCAGCGTATTCGAGATAGAAATCGTCAATGTTCACCGATCCGCCAATCGAGAAGTCGAACTTGGCATTGTATCGCCAATGCTCGGAGAAGCGGCCGTCCACACCCAAAAATGCGCGTCGCATGTATGAACGGACGCCCGAGTCGCACACCGCCGTTCCCGCTTGATTGCAAAAATCGGCATTGGTGTCGGCCACGTCGTATTGCACGCGGCCGCTGACGTGGAAGCGCTTGTCGCCGTCCGTCCATTGCTGCGCGCCAGCCACCCCTGCTCCGGCTGTCAACCCAACAGCGCTCGTGAGTGCCGCCAGCGCGGCAGTGGCCAAAGTCTGCTTTTTCATCGAAGACCCCCTTAATTCGTCGTCCCTTGCGGCGCTCGGCCGGCGGGCGGGGCGGGTAGGAGCGGGGCGTGACGGATCGGCAATAGAAGTGTGAAGGATTTGCGATGCGCGGGTGAGCGTCGGATTTCAGCGGTCAAACGTAGCGAGTCGATCCACTCGGCGGACCGCTGGTGATTCGCGGACACAGCGCCGTCACCACACGCTGCACCGGTCGAAGGTTTCCTCGCCAACGTCCGTTTTCAGAGCCTCAACGATGCCGGCCGCAGCCTTAACGCTTGCTGCTGCCAAGAGCATGCTTCACGATTGCGAGCGTGCCGGCAGCAAGTCTATTTGCGTTTCGTCCCGCCGCTTCTTCAAGCGCACCCCTGAACAGCGGGCGGCATCGAACGCGCGCCCTTTTGCTGCTCACACTTGTACTTTGGAGTCTAAACTTCGCGATTGGCACGCTCGCGAACGCTCTCGCCTCGCCTGCGAATCTACCGCTACTGATCGCCGCGCGGCTCGGCCTTGACGGCCTTGGTCTCGGGCTCTGCGTCCTGCTCTACGCGTTTAGGCACGCCTTCGGAGGCTCGTTGGCGTCGCGGGTACTGCTGATCGCCGCGCTCGCACCACTTGCAGCCGCGATTTGCGCGCTAGGATCAGTGCTCATCCAGCAGCTCTCCGCACCCCTCGCTGACATCCCACCTTCGTCCGCTGATTTGCTTCGTACCTTCACGAGATGGGCTTGGTTCTTTCTCGGCTGGTCTGGATTGAGCATGGCGCTCGAATATTATTTCGACGCCCGCGACGAAGAGCTTCGCGCGTCCGAACTCCATAGCTTGGCGCAGCGTGCACAGCTGCGGGTGCTGCATAGCCAAATCAATCCGCATTTTCTCTTCAACAGTCTGAACTCAGTCTCTGCACTAATTGGCGACAACCGCGCCAAGGAGGCCGATCATGTTCTCGATCTCTTGGCCACGTATTTCCGTAAGACTTTGACGGTCGATCTCGCCGAAGACATCCCGCTTGTTGATGAAATTCAACTCCACGCCGAGTATCTGAAAATCGAACAGGCGCGATATGCCAACCTCAACGTGGAGATCGATATTGACAGCGATGTCGCGCTGGCGCGTATTCCTGCACTGCTTGCACAGCCCCTGGTCGAGAACGCAGTGAAGTATGGCGCAGCTCGTTCGTTTGCTCCCTCGTCAATTACTGTGCGCGCCTTCCGTGAAGGCGACCGCCTTGTCCTGATCGTGCAGAATTCGCAGTCGCCAACTGCCAGCCCGAACGCGGCGCGGGGCGCTGGACTGGGCTTGCAGAACGTACGCGAACGCCTGGCCGGCCGTTTCGGAGAGGGACAGAACCTCGCCATCACGCAATCACCGGACGCGTTCACCGCAACAATCACTATGCCCCTGACGCTCTCATGAACGACATCTCCGTCCTCACAGTCGATGACGAACCGCTATCGCTTCTAAAGCTTGAGCAAACGCTGCCGCTGATCCCCCGCGTCAGTCAGATCGGAGCCGCCCTTGGCGCAGGCGAGGCGATAGAGAAGATCAAAACGCTGAAACCCGATGTTGTGCTTCTAGACATTCGTTTGCGTGATGGTTCGGGCTTCGATGTTGTGGAGCAGCTCCCGCAAGATGCTTCATCCGAGATTATCTTTGTTACCGCATTCAACGAATTCGCCACCAAGGCGTTCGAAGCCAATGCCGTAGACTATTTGATGAAGCCGGTGTCGGCAGCGCGCCTTGAGGTAGCGCTGGAACGGGCCCGTGAACGTATAGAAACCCGCGGCGCGCGCAGGCAGGTGCTGGAGCTTCGGTTGCTCGTTCAAGAACTCAAACGCGCTTCGTTGGATGAGCGCGCCTGCGAAGGCCAACCGGCCTTCTGGATCAAGACCCGTAACGGTGATCTTGCGAGCGTTCAGGTGCAAGACATCGACTGGGTGAGCAGCGAGGATGACTATGTCCGCCTCCACACCCGCCACGGGGCGCACCTCATGCGAGGTTCGATTCGTGCATTTCTCGATCGTGTTGGTGCGGACCCATTCGTGCGCGTCCATCGGAATGCAATCGTACGACGCACAGCCATCCGCTGCCTTCATCGTCGGGACTTCGGCGTGGAGATTGAGCTTACGAGCGGTGCGCGCGTCCGGTCCGGCCGCGTGCATGCCAAAGCGCTCCTAAGGCAAATTCGCGAACTCACGGGCATCGGCTAGGCCACGCCACCGGTTGCTATCTCCTCGCCGGCGGGCTGCTTTGTGCACACGAGACCGCGGAGGGCCCTTGCCCGTTCATCAAGACCACCGGTACACGCAAGAGGCCTCACGTCACTTGCCGTCGGGCTCGGACGCCGACGGTGGTGGCTTCTTCCTCTTGTCCAGGAGCTGCGAAATCTCAGCAAATGCCACGATTCCCCCAAAGAAAAGTACACCCAAGCCAAGCAACACCCGCGGATCGATCAAGAATTGAAGTATGTTGTCCAAAATGAGTCTCCGGCGCGTGCGGATTCAGACCCTCCGTGGGACATATGAGCCGCCGCGGCGTCAATAGTTTTCAACAGCTAACCAATGGGAACGCGCAGAGTGAGCAGCGACCCCAGTTCAGAGGTCTCCGCTAAAGCCCACCTCGACATGGCTTCTGATTGGGCGCGGCGCGGCAGCGAGCTGATGCCGGCCTTCTTTCGCCGTTTCGTTCGGTCGAGGGAGATCGGTCTCAGCCTGTTTGCGGCCGTGATCGGCGTGGTTGCCGCCGGATTCGTCGCCGTGATGAGCGCGCTAGCAGCCTCGGCGCACGGGTTGTTCTTCCATTTGCAACCCGGCGATCGATTGAGTGACATCCCGCACTTCGACAACCCTTTCATTCCCATGGCCGGAGGCTTGGTGCTGTGCGCGATGACCTGGCTTGGCGCACGCATCGGGCGCACCAACGTCGTCGATCCCATTGAGGCGAACGCGCTGCGCGGTGGCAGAATGTCATTTCGAGACAGCTTGCTGCTTGCGCTGCAGACCCTCGTTTCCAACGGCTTCGGCGCATCCGTCGGCATGGAAGCTGGTTACACGCAGATCGGCTCGGGCGCAGCTTCACGTTTGGGCGCTTGGATGCGTCTGCGGCGCGAAGATATGCGCGTCGTCGTCGGGTGCGGCGCCGCGGGCGCAATTGCTGCGGCGTTCAACGGGCCGTTGACAGGCGCGTTCTACGCGTTCGAGCTCGTGCTGGCGCAATATGCGGTAGGGTACGCAGTTCCTATCGTAACCGCGTCGATTGCAGCTACCTTCGCTATTCATCTGTTTGGTGGCGCACCGTTTGCTTTGTCGGTCACGACCGCGCGCCCCGTCATCGCCAACGATATTCCATGGTTCATGCTGCTTGGCGTCGTCTGCGCGGGCGTCGGTATTATCTGGATGCGCGCTCTGCCCCTCGTCGAGCGCCTGATCTCGCTCACCCGCGCGCCACGCATCACGCACCCAATTATCGGTGGTCTCATTGTCGGCGAGATCGCGACTTTCAGCCCTCAGGTGCTTTCTGGCGGCCACGGCGCGCTTGAATTCAGTCTTGCCGTCAGCACCACCATAGCGGCGATGCTTTCGCTCGCATTGCTCAAGATGGCGGCGTCAACCATCTCGCTCGGATCAGGCTTTCGCGGTGGGCTCTTCTTTTCTTCGTTGCTCGTGGGCGCCTTGCTTGGCCGCGTGCTGGCCATGACCATCACCGCGATTGAGCCCGGCGTTTCGCTGGACGCGACGGCATTCTCGCTAGTTGGCATGGGTGCGCTCGGTTCGGCGATCATAGGCACGCCGCTAACCATGTCGTTTTTAGTGCTGGAGACCACTTCCGACTACGGGCTCACCGTCGCGGTGCTCGCCGCGTCGATGACCAGTAGCCTGATTGTGCGCGAATTGTTCGGATATTCGTTCTCAACGTGGCGCTTTCATCTCCGCGGCGAAGCGGTGCGCAGCGCCCATGATGTCGGCTGGGTGCGCGAGTTTACGGTTCAACGCCTGATGCGCACCGACCCTGCAACAATTTCCAAAGACACCTCGATTGGAGCCTTCCAAGCACAATTTCCTCTGGGTGCGCGCCAGCGCGTGGCGCTGGTCGATGCAGATGGTCGCTTTTGCGGCATGGTCGTGGTCGCGGAAGCCCATGCCGAAGGGCTCAACGACGACACGCCTATTTCCGCGATCGCGCACGCCTCCAGTGCCGCATTATTACCCAGCATGTCGATCAAGGAGGCGATGTCAGTTTTCGATCAGACTGAAAGCGATACGCTCGCGGTGGTGGACAACCTAGAGAACCGCAAACTGCTCGGCACGCTTAAGGAGTCCTACGCGACGCGACGCTATGCGGAGGAAATGGAAAGAGCTCAGAATGCCAAGCTTTGACGCACCGTTAGTTCACGAAGCTTTGCGGAGGCTGCACGTGTTGACGCCCAAGAGTGCGTAGGCAGGACAAAAACCGACAACGCCAGCCGCGAGCGGGATCAGTCCGAGATAGCCCCACGACGTGGGCGGTCCGACAAAAACCAGAGACAGAATGGCCAAGCCAGCGATCAGACGGATCATGCGATCTAGTCCGCCTTCATTCAGTTTCATTGTCGCCTCCGATGGCACCCGCAGAGTTCTCATATGCGCTCTTGGCGCGATCGCGCATTTGTGCAGGGACTCACGATGCCTCGGCTGATGCAGTGGCGAGATTGTCAGAAGAACACGCCGCAGCGCCATGACCCCGAATTTCGAGGCAGGCGCTCAGCGGTCTGTCGCGACGCGTTTGTCGCCGATTGCCTCGACGTCGCACGATCCGCGCCGTCCAGCCAGCCAAGCCCAGCCATCGTGCTCCCCCCGGGGCCAAGGGACGCGTCCGCTCTACGCCCTTGACGCCGGCTGCGCACGACGGCGTTCTGAACTTGTCCGAACGCGAGGCGTGTCTCTCTTTTTCGAAATACAAAGAGCGCCTCCGGCGCTGGTCGAACTCGGGCTGAGACTTAGGAGCGGCGTTCGAACAGATCCGGCTGGAGCGAGTCCGTGTGTTCGCAGCATACATCGGCATCGCCCGACCCTGCAGCTGACTTGATCTTTGCGCGCGCTTACGCCAAAGCACCAAGATTCTAGAACGCTGACATTGCGCGCCAAGCGACGTAGGCGGCCACAATCAGCACCAGCCCCGCGAAACCACGTCGGGCGAGCAGCGCGCGGGTAGCCAGCTTCTTCGCGATCGCCAGGCCGGCAATGCCGCCCAGCGTGCCGCCGAGCAGCAAGAGACCGGCAAGGCGCCAATCGACGAGCCCCGACGCCGCGTAGTTGATCGACGTGGCCGCACCGAAAATCGCCACCGACACAAGCGAGGACGCCGTTGCATTCGCCATGGTCATGCCGGTCGCGAGCATGAGGCCCGGCACGATCAAAAAGCCGCCCCCGATACCGAAGAAGCCCGCCGCAAACCCCGTCAGCAAACCGAGCGGCGCCAGGCGCAACACCAGATTGACGGTGATGTAAACATCTGGATCCCCCTCGCTCTTCGGCCGGCGCAGCATCGAGAGCGCGATCACCGCCATAGCGATGGCGAACGCCAACAAGAGATGCGCGCCCGACATCGCCTTAGCCAAAGTGGAGCCGGCGAATGAGCCTGCCAGTCCTGCGACGGCAAACGTCGCCGCGCACGGCCATTTCACCCGCCCGCCGCGCCAGTGGCCGAAGAGATTGAACGCTGCATTGGCCGCCACCGCCGCGCTCGACGTGCCGATGGCGATATGCGGATCGCGAACGCCTACGGCGTAAAGCAGCAACGGCGCGGCGAGCACCGAGCCGCCGCCGCCGAAGACGGCGAGCAACAGCCCCACGACACCGCCGCGGAGGATCGTCGCGATGATGACAGTGGTCGTGAGCGTGATCACGACCGGCTGCGTTCAACGCCGAGGCCCGCCTGTTTCCACGCCTCGATGCCGCCGTCGAGCACGAAAGCCGCGCCATCAACGTGCGCGGCGAGACGCGCGCAATTGGCGTTGGTGCGCATGCCGGACTTACAGTGGAAGACGACATCGCCTTGCGGTTCAACATTGAGCCGGCCGCGCTCAAGGCTCGACAGCGGCACTGACACCGCGCCAGCGATGTGCTCTCGCGCATATTCGTCGGGATCGCGAATATCGATCAGCGTCGCCTGCCCGGCCTTAAGCCGCGCTGCCAGGGTCTTGGCATCAATCGGTGTGAGCGTGGTCATGCCGGTTTCTCCGTGTTCGTTCGGTTGGGCAATAAATCGTGGAGAGCGTCGCGATGAGTTGGATGGCCGCTGGATTGGCGATGCAGTAGAAAATGGTCTGCGACCGGCGCCGGGTGACGACGACGCCTTCATCGCGCAACACAGCAAGGTGCTGGGATAACGCCGACTGGGAAGGCCCGAGTAGCTCTTGCAACGCGCCGACGCTCAATTCACCCTCGCCCAATTGGCGGAGGATCATGAGCCGGCGTTCGTTAGCCAATGCGCGCAACAAATCTGCGGCAGCGCCGGCGCTCACCTCGAAGGCCGCCTTATCTAAAAGAGTGAGCGTCGTCATGTCTCCTATATATCGCATATTGCTAATTTAGCTAGTATGTATGTATTAAGTACTGAATTGATGAGGAACGCGTCCATGGCTGACATCCAAGCCTTCTTCGACCCCCAAACGGCCACCGTGACCTATCTGGTGTCCGATCCGGCCACACGGGCGGCGGCGATCATCGACCCCGTGCTCGACTTCGAGCCAAACTCGGCGCGCCTCACCACCGGCTCGGTCGATGCGGTGCTGAAGGCGGCGGCCGACAAAGGACTGAAGCTCGTCTGGGTTCTGGATACGCACGCTCACGCCGATCACCTCTCCGCGGCGGATTATGTGCGTGGAAAAACTGGCGCGAATATTGGCGTCGGATCACGCATCGCCGAAGTCCAGATGGCATTTCGCGTGCTGTTCAATGCGCCCGACGTAATCGCGAACGGCGAGGTTTTCGACGCGCTATTCGAGGATGGCGCACACTTCAAGATCGGCGACTTGGACGCACACGTAATCCATACGCCGGGACATACCCCCGCTTGCGTGACTTACGTGATCGACGACGCCGCCTTTGTCGGCGACACAATGTTCATGCCCGACTATGGCACGGCGCGGGCAGACTTCCCCGGCGGCGACGCCGCAACTCTCTATCGCTCGATTCATCGCATTCTCGATCTGCCTACCGCCACGCGCATTTTCGTCGGTCACGATTATCTACCCGAGGGACGTTCAACGCCCGCCTGGGAAAGCAGCGTCGCCGAACAGCGTGCGCGCAACGTGCATGTGCATGACGGCGTGAGCGAAGATGCGTTCACAACGATGCGCCGCGCGCGCGACGCCACGCTGGCGGCCCCGACCTTGATCCTGCCCTCCTTGCAGGTGAACATTCGCGCCGGCGCCCTGCCGCCGGCTGAGAGTGACGGACACGTGTACCTGAAGCTGCCGATCAATCGATTGGGCGTGCGGGTGAGTTGAGGCCCTTACCAATCTCGATGTCCGGCACGATCTACCCGGCCTTCCTGATACCGCTGGTATTGACGCCCAAGAGCGCATAGGCCGGGCAAAAGCCGATGATGCCGGTCAGGAGCGGAATGACGCCCAGATAAGCCCACGGCGTGTGCGGACCGACGAACGCCAACGAGAGAATTCCGAGCCCGGCGATCATGCGAACGACGCGATCGAGGCCGCCTTCATTGATTTTCATGATCGTTCTCCACGCGCCGGGGCGCAAGGCCCGCTACAAGTCTTTCGATTACTTTAAGCGTCGGCTCCGGCGTTGCCTTGATCCGGCGCAAAGCGTGGATTCCAATGGTGCGCGATGGGGCTAGAGAATGAGCGCCCGCAACACGTAGGCGACCGCCGCGACAGCGGCGAGGCTCGCCAACCAAATCACCGCGAACCATCCAAGACGATGAAGCAGAGGCTTCGGCGCGGCGCCCGGTTCGGGCGGCCCTTCAATGATACGCTGCATCGCCTGGCACCTTGGCGCGGAAGATCCAATAGACGTAGGCCGTGTAGCCCAGAATGATCGGCAACATCGGCAGAGCGCCCCACAACATGAGCTGCAGCGCATTATCGGCGGCCGCAGCCTCATGCGGCGTCAGCGCGAAGGGCACGATGTAGGGCCACAAACTGATGGCGAGCCCGAAGTAACCGACGGCGAATAAACCGACTGCGAACAGATAGGGCTGCAAGTGACGGCGCGCCTCGGCGCCGCGCCACAGCAAAAAGCACAACACACCGGCAACAAGCGGCAACGGCGCGAGCTTGAGGAAAACTGGCCAATCGACGCTGGTCATGGTCAGGCCCCAGCGCGCCGTGACGCGCGGATCGACATTGAGCGTGGCGAGACTGACCGCGCCCATCGCAAGAGCTGTCAACAAGACGCCCTGCTTCACCCAGCCGCGCGCGCACTCGAACAGCTCGCCCTCTGATTTGAAAACGAGCCACGCTGCGCCGAGCAACGCATAGCCTGCGACGAGCGAGGCGGCCACGAGCAGCGAAAACGGCGTTAGCCAATCGAGTGGGCCGCCGACAAACGCGCCGTTCTCAAGCTTCACGCCCTGGATGAAGCCGCCAAGCACCAAACCTTGCGCCAAGGCGGCGACAATTGAGCCGCCTGCGAAGGCCGCGGTCCAGAACGCCTTGCCGCGTTCACGCCCATGATGGCGAAACTCGAAGGCGACGCCGCGAAAGATGAGCGCCAGCAGCATGAGAATAATCGGCGCATAGAGCGCCGGCATCAGCGCGGCATACGCTCTCGGAAAGGCCGCGAACAAGCCGCCGCCGCCGAGCACCAGCCAAGTTTCATTGCCATCCCAGACCGGCGCGATTGCCGCCTGCATCTGGTCTCGCTCTTTCGTGTCCTTCGCGAATGGAAACAAGATGCCGACACCAAGATCGAAACCATCGAGCGCAACATAGAGAAATACCGCGACCGCAATCAGCACGGCCCAGATCAGATAGAGTTCAATGCCAAACATGTCACGCCTCCCCGATCGCCGCGCCAAGCGGCGTGCCCGGCGGCTCTTTGGACGACGGCGGCAATTCCTCGGTGTCAGGCCCCTTCGCGATCAGGCGCAGGATGTAGAGCGCGCCAGCGGAGAACACGATCGCGTAGACAAGGATGAACAGCAGCAGCGAGATCGCTACCGAACCCGCAGCGACCGGCGACACCGCGTCGGCGGTGCGCAAGACGCCGTAAACCACATAGGGCTGCCTCCCGACCTCGGCGGTGATCCAGCCCGCCAGCACCGCGACGAAGCCGGATGGCGCTGCGAGCACCAATGCGCGCTGATAGAGCGTGGCGCCGTCGAGCCGTTTGGTTAGCCACACGAACGCACCCCACAGCCCTAGCCCGACCATGGCCAATCCCATTGCCACCATGATGCGGAACGCCCAGAAGGTAATGAAGACAGGCGGACGGTCCGTACGCGCGAAGGCGTCGAGACCTTTCAGCGGCGTCGCAGCGTCAACGCCATTGACCCACGAACCTAGCCCATCGATGCCCACTTCCGCATCGGTGCGTTCAGCACTCTGATTGGGCCAGCCGAACAGAATGGTCGGCTGCGCGGCGCGTGTTGTCCACCAGCCTTCCATCGCGGCGATCTTCGCGGGTTGGTGTTCACCGGCAACGATACCGCTCTCGTGGCCCGCCATGATCTGGAGCGGCGCCACGATCGCCATCATCAGCACCGCCATGCGCAGACTGGTGCGGCTCTCCGGCTCGGCGGCGCCACGTAGCAGCGCGAACGCCGAGGCCCCCGCCACCACCATCGCCGTCGTCAGATAGGCGGCCAGCACCATGTGAACCAATCGCGAAGGCAGCGACGGATTGAAGATCACGTCCATAAACGAGGTCGCGATCATCGTGCCGTCCGCCGCGAAGGCGAATCCTTGCGGGGTCTGCATCCAGGAATTGGCCGCGAGAATCCAGAACGCGGAGATCAGCGTGCCGACCGCCACGGTGCAGGTAGCGAAGAAATGCAGCTTGGGGCCGACCTTGCTCCAGCCGAACAGCATGATGCCGAGGAATGAGGCCTCAAGGAAAAACGCCGTCAGCACCTCGTACGCGAGCAGCGGGCCAATCACGCTGCCGACGTGTGCGGCGAAGACGCTCCAATTGGTGCCGAACTGGTAGCTCATCACCACGCCCGACACGACGCCCATGCCGAACGACAGCGCGAAGATTTTTACCCAGAAGAGATAGAGGTTCTTGAAGTGCGGCTTCTTGGTGAAGAGCCAAAGCCCCTCCAGGACCGCAAGAAACGACGCCAAGCCAATCGTGAAGCTAGGGAAAATGATGTGGAATCCGACCGTGAAGGCGAACTGGAGCCGCGACAGCAGTAGGGCGTCCCATTCCATGTGCATCTTGCGCCTCAAGCGTTGCCCAGCGCGATTCGCGCCTTGGAACACGGCGCTTGAGTTTTATATTCGCGCCGCCTAATATACAAGATGAAATCAGGAGCACGAATGTCGCGGTTAGCAGCGTCGAGAGCAGCCTCGCCGAAAGCCATGCAATCGTTGGAAGAGCGCGCGGGCGAAGCGGCGCAGCTCTTGAAGCTGTTGGCGAACGATCATCGCCTGATCATTCTGTGCCGCCTGAGCGATGATGAGCTTTCGGTTTCCGAGCTTGGCGAATACGTCAATCTGAGTCAGTCGGCGCTCTCACAGCATCTTGCCAAACTGCGCGCCGAAAAATTGGTGGCGACGCGGCGCGATGCGCAGACGATCTATTATCGCCTCGCCAGCCCGAACGCGTTGAAACTCGTTAACGCCCTCTGCGATCTCTACGGCGGGAAACCGGACAAATAGAAGCCTGCATGTCGCTATTTGAAGGCGACGCCTGGCTTGGCCCCCAGAGCCTTGAACACCATCGCCGCCGGGCAGAAGCCAGTGAACGCCGCCTGCATCATGTTGGCGCCTGCGAACGCGCTGAGCCAAATCCAATAGGCATGCACGAACGCGGAAAGTGCGATTCCGAGCAACACGACAAATCCGGCGAACGCCAGTACAGCACGGTCAAGGGTCATGCGCTTTTCTCCATGCGGGGAATGTCCTGCAAGTGCTCCCGCGTCCACGTGATCAGAGCATCGGCCGTCATTGCGCCAGCTTGGCGCGCGACTTCCTTGCCATTATGGAACAGAATCAAGGCTGGGATGCCACGTACGCCGAGCGTCCCGCCCGATGAGGTCTCATCGGCGTTCAGCTTGAGGAGGCGCACGTCAGGTTCGAGCTGACGCGCCGCTTCGGCGAAATGCGGCGCCATCATCCGGCATGGCCCACACCACGGCGCCCAGACATCGAGCAACACCGCGCCTTTGGTCAGCCGCAGATGCTGGTGCAATTTTGCGTCATCGACGTCAAGCGGCTTGCCCGAGAAAATCTTGGCGCCGCACTTTCCGCACTTTGCCGCGCCCGCATCATGGCCGGGGGCAATCCGATTGCCCGTGCCGCATTCGGGACAGACAGCGACGTTCATTGCTCGGTCTCCTTCAGCTTGGCGACGCCAAGCACTTCAAGCAGCAGCTTCTCGTAGAACGGCTCACTCTCACCGCGCCGCAGCTTGCCGATGAAATAGGTTTCGAACCCCGCCTTCGCGAGATGCACCCATTTGCCGTGTGCCGACCAATTGACATTGCGCGGCGGGATTTGCGGTTGTGCAACGAACGCAACGCCGTCATCGCCGAAATCGGCGAGACACACCGCGTTCCAGGTCGCCTGCTCCACAGCCTCCTTGCCATGCAGCAGCGCGCCAATATTACGCGCCGTCGCCGTGACCATGGATTCGATCATGAAACCGGTCTTCGGCACCCCAACAGCAATCGGCGTCTTGCCGGTGGGCGCAATCGCCACCGCGACACCAATCCCGAACACGTTCGGGAATGTCGGATTGCGCTGATGCTTGTCGACGATCACGAAGCCGCGCGGATTGACCAAGCCTTCGATGCCGCGGATCGCCTCCACGCCGCGAAACGCGGGCAGCAGCATGGAAAACGCAAACGGCAGATCGTGCTTGTTCTTCAGCGTGCCGTCTTCATTGACCTCTTCGACATGCATCATGCCGGCTTCGACCTTGGTCACGCGCGCATTGGTGATCCATTTGATGTGGCGCTCCCGCATCTCGCTTTCGAGCAGCCCTTTGGCGTCGCCCACTCCGTCAAGACCGAGATGACCAACGTACGGCTCGGCCGTGACAAAGGTTATAGGAACCTTGTCGCGAACGCGGCGGCGACGAAGCTCGGTATCGAGGATCATCGCAAACTCGTAGGCGGGGCCGTAACACGACGCGCCTTGCACCGCGCCAACTACGATCGGACCTGGTGATTTGACGAAGGCTTCAAAAGCCTGCGCGGTCTTCTCGGCATGATCGACATGGCAGATGGAATGCGTGAAGCCAGCCGGACCCACGCCTTCAATCTCATCGAACGCGAGATCGGGACCTGTGGCTATGACGAGATAATCGTAGGCCACCTCACCGCCCCCTTCGAGTTTGACCCGATTTTCGGTGGGATGCACGCGCTTGGCGCCGGCCGGTTTGAATTCGATGCCCTTGCGCTTCATCACCGGCGCAAGCTTGATCTCGATCGCTTCGCGCTTGCGCCAGCTCACGGCGACCCACGGGTTGGACGGAGTAAAGTGATAGGTGTCGCCCTTCGAGATGAGGACCACCCTGTCGTCGGGGCGGGCCGCCGCCTTGATCTCATAGGCAGCGAGCACGCCGCCGAGGCCTGCGCCAAGCACCGCGATCACGGCCATGGACTTCCTCCTGACGCCTCAATGAGCGTCCTTGCTTATATATTAGCATAGTCGTATATATGCAAGTATTAGCCGATCAAGGCAAAAATGAGCTTGGCGCGTGTTTTGTCAGCCCGCCTTGATCCGTCGCAAGGACAGCAAAGCCGATGCAGCGTCTGTGTTTGTCAGGGGAAGGCTGGGAACGATGAGCCGGGTTGCGTTGTTGATGCTCGCGGCGGCCTTGGCGCTGACCGCTTGTGGGCGCTCCGAGGCGCCGCGCGCTCACGCCGTCCAGGCGGCGCCGGGGCGGCTGGTCGTCGAGGAGCGCCAAGCCCCCGATTACAAGACCGTATCGGCGGTGCTCACTAACCGCGATGTGGGCGACGCGCGGGCGCGCATTGGCGGAACTCTATCGCGCCTCCTCGTGCGCGAAGGCGATTCTGTGCAACGCGGCCAACTCCTGGCGGTGATTAGCGATCAGCGATTAGCGCTCGAAGCTCAAGCTGGCGGGGCCGATGTTGCAGCAGCGGCGGCGAATGCCGAACGAGTACGGGGCGATTTGCGACGCAATGAAACTCTCTTCGCAGCCGGCTTCGTGTCGCAAGCGCGTATCGAGCAGATGCGAGCGGAAACGCGCGCCGCCGACGCGCAATTGCAGGCGGCCCGCGCCCAGCATGGCGCGCTCTCGGAGGCCAACGCGCAAGGCCGTGTCCTTGCGCCCGCTGACGGACGCGTCACCAGAGCGCCGATTCCACAAGGCGCGGTCGTCATGGCTGGCGATGTGGTCGTGGCGATTGCGACGGGCGCGCCCGTTCTGCGCCTCGAACTCCCAGAAGCCGACGCACACGCGTTGACTGAAGGCCAGGACATCCGGCTGCTCGGCGCTGAGGACGCCGGCCCGCAGACTACGCCCATCCTGGTGCGTGTGCGCCAGATCTATCCGGCGGTCGACAACGGGCGCGTCACCGCTGATCTCGACGCACAAACCCTGCCCGCCGGCTTCATCGGCGCCCGCGTGCGCGCGCTCATTCCGGTCGGTGAACGCCGCGCCATCGTCATTCCGGCCCGCTATATCGTCACCCGCTTTGGCGTTGACTATGTCCGGCTGGAGCGTCCAGGCGGCGCTGTGATCGAAGCGCCGGTCCAGCGCGGCGGCGCGGTTCCAACGGACCAAATGCCAGACGGAATCGAGATTCTATCCGGCTTGAACCAGGGCGATGCAATCCTGCCCGCTCCGGCGCGCGCCCCATGAAGCTCGGTCTTTCAGGTGGGCTGACCAAGGCGACAATCCGCTCGCCGCTGACGCCGCTCTTTCTGTTGACCGCGCTGGCGCTTGGGATACTCGCGGTGCTTACGATCCCGCGCGAGGAAGAGCCGCAAATCAGCGTGCCGCTCGTTGATATCAGTGTCCAGGCCGACGGCCTTCGCGCGCCAGATGCGGTCCAACTTATTACCGAACCCCTGGAAACGATCGTACGCGGCGTTGACGGCGTCGAACACGTCTATAGCCAGACCGAAGACGATCATGTGCTGGTGACGGCCCGGTTCGTTGTCGGCACAAACCCCGACGCGGCGATCGTCCGCATCCAGCAGAAAATCCGCGCCAACATCGATCGCATTCCGGTTGGCATTCCCGAACCGCATATCGTCGCGCGCGGCATCGCTGACGTGCCGATCATGGTCATCACCCTGTCGCCCAACGCAAGCGCAGCGGATCGCTGGAACGATTCCGCGCTCTATCAGATCGCCGAAGAGCTCCGAACCCAACTCATCAGCGTGCCTGACGTCGGGCTGACCTTCATTGTCGGCGGACGTCCGCAGGAAATCCGCGTCGCGCCCGACCCAGGGCGCATGTCGCTCTATGGCGTCACGCTTAGTGCAGTGCTCGACGCTGTGCGCAACGCCAACCGCGCCTTCCCCGGCGGTGACCTCCGCGGCCGCGAGGGCGCGGTTTCGACCGTCGTCGGCCAAACGCTCGACCAGCCGGCGCAAATTGGTTTGTTGACATTGCGGGCCGCCGACGGGCGCACGGTCTATCTGCGTGACGTGGCCGATGTCACCTTGGCGCCGCGCGAGGATCAGGCACGCATGTGGCGCTTCACGCGCGAGACCGGCCAGCAACGCATGGCGCCGGCCGTCAGTCTTGCGATCGCCAAACGCGACGGGTCCAACGCTGTCGTCGTCTCGCAGGCGGTGGAGCGTCGGCTTCACCTCCTGGAAGGCCGCCTCATTCCGCAGGGCGTTGAGGCGACGATTACCCGAAACTACGGCGAAACCGCGAATGAAAAAGCCAACGAGCTTTTGCTCCATTTGGGCATCGCGACGATCTCCATCGTCCTGCTGATCTGGTTTGCCGTCGGGCGACGAGAGGCGATGGTCACGGCCGTTGTCATTCCGACTACGATTTTACTGACGCTCTTTGCCTCCAACCTGATGGGCTATACGATCAATCGCGTCAGCCTGTTCGCGCTCATTTTCTCGATCGGGATTCTGGTCGACGACGCCATCGTTATCATCGAAAATATCTCGCGACATTGGGCGATGCGCGACGGGCGCTCACGCATGGACGCCGCCATCGCCGCGGTCGCCGAAGTCGGCAATCCGACGATTGTCGCAACACTCACTGTGGTCGCAGCGCTCCTGCCGATGATGTTCGTCTCGGGATTGATGGGGCCTTACATGGCGCCCATTCCAGCCAACGCCTCAGCCGCTATGCTGTTTTCCTTTTTTGTCGCCGTGGTGTTGGCGCCCTGGCTGATGCTAAAACTGGCCCGCAAACCCGCGCCAGACAACGTGACAGCTGCTGGTCCCGCTCACGAAGCCCACAGCGAAGGCCGGTTAGCCGCCATCTACCGACGTATCGCCCAACCCATCATTCGCTCGCGCAAAAACGCCAAGCGCTTTCTCTTTGCAGTGGGCATCGCTACCCTCTTGGCGTGCGCGCTGTTTGCGACACGAACAGTGCGCGTGAAGCTTCTCCCATTCGACAATAAGTCGGAGCTGCAGGTCGTCGTCGATCTGCCCGAGGGCGCAAGCCTTGAAGCTACAGAACGCGTGCTGATCGACGCCGCCGGCATCGTTGGCCGCACGCCGGAAGTGCGTTCGGTCGACGCCTATGCCGGAACCGCCGCGCCTTTCAATTTCAACGGCCTGGTGCGCCACTATTATCTGCGTCAGCGCCCCGAACAAGGCGATCTGCAAGTGACGCTGGCGCCAAGCGGTGAGCGCCACCGGGCCAGTCACGCCATCGCGCTCGATCTGCGCCGGCAATTGCAGCGCCTCGCCGTCCCGCCGGGAACCGTTGTGAAGGTCGTTGAAGTCCCGCCTGGGCCGCCGGTTATCTCGACCTTGCTGGCGGAAATATATGGACCGGACTCACAAACGCGCCGCGCCGTCGCCTCCGAAGTGGAGCGCATCTTTCATTCCGTCCCCTATCTCGTCGATATCGACGACAGCTTCGGGCGCCAACGCCCGCGTCTCAGGCTGACGCCCAATCGCGAGCAGATGGAATTCTTTGGCGTCTCAGAGCGCGACGTTCTGGATTCAATGGCGGTGGCCCTCGGCGGGCAAGTGGTTGGCTATTCGCATCGCGGCGAAGGCCGCGACCCGATCGAAATCGCGGTGCGCTTGCCGCAATCAGGCAGGGCCTGGTCGCAAAGTCTTTCAGCGATGCCCGTGGCGGCCACGCAGAACGGCTCACGCCTCGTTGAACTCGGCGAACTCGTCCAGGCGCAGAACGAAGCGGGCTCGTACCCCGTGTTTCGCCGCGACGGCCACTTCGCGGAAATGGTGACCGCTGAATTGGCGGGCGCCTATGAAGCGCCGATCTACGGGATGCTCGATGTTCAGAAGGCGATCGAACATCACAATTGGGGGGCGCTGCCGCGCCCCACCATCAGCATGTATGGCCAGCCGGAAGACGAAAGCCGGCCAACTCTTCTTTGGGACGGCGAGTGGGAGATCACCTATGTCACGTTCCGCGACATGGGCGCTGCCTTCATCGTGGCGCTGCTCGGCATCTACATTCTCGTCGTCGCGCAGTTCAAAAGCTTCAAACTGCCGCTGGTGATCCTGACGCCAATTCCCTTGACGCTGATCGGCATCGTCATCGGACACATCCTGTTCAACGCGCCGTTCACGGCGACATCGATGATCGGCTTCATCGCGCTCGCCGGCATCATCGTACGAAATTCAATCCTGCTGGTGGACTTCATTCGTCACGCCAAGACCGATGATCGGCCACTGCGCGCGGTTCTGCTTGAGGCGGGCGCCATCCGCTTCAAGCCGATTTTGCTCACCGCGCTCGCCGCCATGATCGGCGCCGTCGTCATTCTGTTCGATCCAATCTTTCAGGGACTGGCGATCTCGCTGCTGTTCGGGCTCGCTTCTTCGACCCTGCTCACTGTTCTCGTCATTCCCGCGATCTACGTCGTGATGCGTGACGACGGCAGAAGTGAGGACGAACCTCAAACAGCGCCGGCGCCAGCTTTGGCCAAGGCAAGTTAGCGGCGGATATCACCCGCTCGAAGGAGACACCGCAGGTCCTGTTACCTCGCCAAAACGATCGATGCGTCCGATAGGGCCAACGCGCGCCGACTTGCCCCTATTTCGCCACTGGCAAGTCGCCCCGATCCAGTTGTCGGCAATATTGCACAAGCTAAAGCGCGAAGTCGCCGCCAACAGCCAGTCGACCGTTTGAGGGCCCGAAATCGGAGCCGGGTGAATAGTGGCTGGAGAACTCCCCAGCTGAGATGACAGTTTTGTTGCGCGCATATGAGTGAATTGACACGCTTGTTGCAAACTTCCATGAAACCCGCGCGTCGTGCTAGCGCTGCGGGGACGGATACTATGGAACTGAGGGTTGAGGAAACCGGCGGCGTTACCACCGCCGTCTTGATCGGCCGCATGGACATTGATGGCGCCCAGTCCGTCGATGTGCAATTCAACGTGCTTGCCGGTTCCAAGAAAAAGCTCATCATCGACATGACCAATGTCGGCTTCCTCGCCTCGATGGGACTGCGCACTTTGATGACTTGCGTGCGCACTATTACGTCGAGGGGCGGCAAGGTCGCCATCGCCGGCGCCCAGCCCGGCGTCGCCAAGGTGCTCGACACCAGCGGCTTAAGCGACATGGTCCCGGTCGTCGCCACCGTCGGTGATGCTGTAGCTGTGGTCGCTTAGAGCATGCATGAGGGGGCGTGAAGGATAGCCTCTCAGTCGCCGACGATATCCGCGCCGTCAGCGCCGCCGCCGATTGGGTGGACGAGCGCATCGGCGATGCGGGCCTGTCCGGCGAACGCTGGCACGACCTTCACGTCTGCCTCGAAGAAGCGCTGGCCAACCTCATCCTGCACGCCAAGGCGCCAGACCACGGCAAGGATATCCGTGTCCACGTCGCTTCCGCGCCGGGACACGTTACGCTGATCGTGCGGGATCGCTGCGCGCCGTTCGACGTCACAGACGATGACGCCTTCGATCCCGACGCGCCGCCGCGCGCGAGCATCGGAGGGCACGGCGTCCGCTTGCTGCGTGCACTAGCCACCGAATTGCGTTACCAGTCAACGCCGGACGGCAATCAGATCACGATGCTGTTTCGCGAATCCGCGCCCGACGCAGACAGCGACACAATCCGCACCATCCCCGCCTTCGCCGATCTCTCCGAAGCGCTCCGCAGTTCCGCCACGCCTCTCGCCTTCACCGCTGGCGAAGTGCTTCTGGAGCAGGGCGCGCCCAGCGAACATGCGTTCATTCTGCTGTCCGGCAGCGCCGCCATCTTCAATCAAGACCATAACCGCGAAGCGCCGCTCGCGCAAATTGCCGCGCCCGCGCTGGTCGGTGAGATCGGCGCGCTCACCGGCTCACGGCGCTCGGCCAGCGTCCGCGCTGTCACCGATGTACGCACGCTAAAGATCGAACGCGCCACTTTGCTGAAGGCCGGGGAACACGCGCCCAACCTGCTCGTCTCCGTTGTCCGTCAGCTCGGCAACCAAATCCAGAATATCAATTCAGCGCTCGGCCTCTACGCGGCCGGCTTCGCCGCGCTGGAGCAGGATGGTTTAGACCTCGCCGTACTCGACGAACTCAACAACCCCACCGAAGAGCTACGTGCTTTCTCCTCCGCATTCCGAGCCCTCGCCCGCAAGGTCATTCAAGAGCGCCGCACTCGCGACGAGATGGCCAGCGCCGCCCTCATCCAGTCTTCGATGCTGCCGCCCGAGATCGATCTTTCCGCGCTCGCCGAGCGTTGGGACGTCTTCGGCGCGATGAAGCCAGCGCGCCACGTCGCGGGCGATTTCTACGATCACTTCTTCATTGACGATAAGCGTCTTGCCGTTGTTGTCGGGGACGTCTGCGGCAAGGGCGTGCCGGCAGCGCTCTTCATGTGCGTCACTGTCACCGCGCTGCGCATCGCAGCGCAGCGTTATGAGGATCTGGGTGCCGTCATCGCCCGTGCTAACGACGCCATCTGCGCGCAAAACGCCATGTCTATGTTCTCGACTCTGTTCTACGGGGTCATCGATCTCAAAAGCCATCGCTTCAGCTACGTCAATTGCGGCCACAATCCGCCTTATTGGCTGAAGAAAGGCGAATGCTCGGAACTGACCGGCCGCGCCCCGCCGCTCGGCCTCTTTCCCAAGCGTGCTTGGACCGTACACGGCATCGAGCTCGCGCCAGGTGAAGGCGTCTTCATATTCAGCGACGGCGTCACAGAAAGCCTGAATGTCACCGGCGGCGATTACGGCGATGCGCGTCTCGCAGCGTTGCTCCACAAACGCGGCAACCGCACCGCCGGCTCCTTGGTCGAATCCGTGCTCAACGACGTCAACGCCTTCGCCGGCGAAGCCGAACAATTCGACGACATCACCTGCCTCGCACTGTTGTTCCGAAAGTAATTCACGCCAGCGTCAGCAATTCGCGATTGACGCCCCAATGTGAAGGCCATCAACCGTCCATGGCCATCGCCATCTGATTGCGTCGACCTGTAGGGCAACTAAGCGCCACGCCGAGCCAGACTGAAATATTTCACGACGGGCGAAGTCAAGCAATTCGTGACCTTGATCAGTTTGGACGGCCGGCGGCTAGATCTCGCCGATATGCGACATCTCACGCCTTCTGAGATCGCCAAGCTCGGTCACACCACCCGGATGATTGCAGCGCATTACGTAAAGCCATTCGTGAAACGCCAGAAGAACGACGCCGCCGACGCTGAAGCCATTTACGAGGCGGCGTAGCGTCCGAGCATGCGGTTTGTCGGGGTGAAGACGGAAGACGAGCAAGCCTCCGCGATGGTATTTCGAGCGCAGCTCGATCGCGAGATCACACTCCGCGCCAAGCGCGATGAACGTGCGCGTCGGATCATGACTATACCTGGCATCGGTCCAGTGACAGCCGTGGCTATTACCGCGCTCGCCGCTCCACCCGAGACTTCCAGGAAGGGTGGCTGCTGCCGGTTTCACGGACACCGAGTTAAGGTGTTTAAGGTGAGATCGGAGGTTGGCGATGGCCGACAAGAAGCGGCGAATATATTCCAGAGAGTTCAAGCTTGAAGCGGTGAGGTTTATCCACGATCGGGGCGTGAGCCTCGCTCAGGCGTCTCGCGATCTAGGCGTGCACTCCAATGTTTTGCGCAAGTGGGTTCAAGATTTCGAGGCCGATCCCAAGCAGGCGTTTCCGGGCCAAGGCCAAATGAAGCCCGAACAGGCTGAGATCGAGCGGTTGCGCCGTGAAGTGACGAAGCTCAAAGCCGAGCGTGACATTCCAAAAAAAAGCCGTGGCCTACTTCGCGAAGGACCGACGTGATGTTCGGTTTCATTGCGAAGCACCGGGGGATTTGGCCCGTGGGGTGGATGTGCGGGGCGCTCGTTGTCTCGAGGAGTGGTTTCTTCGCCTGGCTCGTCCGCCCGACAAGCGCGCGAAATCGCAGCGACGAAGCGATCGGCTCGATGGTACGCGAAAGCTTCGTTCGCAGTGATCGCACCTATGGCGCGGCGGCGGGTCTGGAAGGACGTGTTGGCGGACGGCGTGTCATGCGGCTTACACCGCATCGAGCGCCTGATGCGCCTGCAAGCCTTGAAAGCACGCCCGCGCCGGCGGCGGCTTCCGTCTGACACCGGTAATCGAATCGTCGGCGCGATCGCACCCAACATCCTCGATCGTCGCTTCGAAGCAACCGCCCCCAATCAGAAATGGGCTGCCGACTTTACCTACATATGGACCGCCGAAGGTTGGCTCTATGTGGCGGTGGTGATTGACCTCTATTCGCGTGGTCGGCTGGGCGATGCGTGCTGCAATGACCGCCGACCTCGTGACCGAGCGCTGATGATGGCTCTGTGGCGGCGCAGCAAACCACTGGCGCCGATGCATCATTCAGACCGCGGCAGCCAATACACCAGTGATCAATTCCAAAGGCTGTTGACCGAGCATGGCGTCGCCTGCTCGATGAGCCGCGCCGGCAATTGCTGGGACAATGCAGCGACCGAAAGTTTCTTCTCTTCACTCAAAACAGAAAGAGTCGCGCGCAAGATTTATCGGAAGCGCGACGAAGCCAAGGCCGACGTGTTCGATTACGTGGAGCGGTGGTACAATCCTCGGCGGCGCCACTCGACGCTGGGCTATCTCAGCCCAATTGCGTTCGAGCAACAGGAAGCGTTAGCTTAGGCGGGCGTCCACTGAACCGGCAGCAGCTCAACCCCCAAAACGCAGCGGTGACGAAGACGCCAGCCATCAGAGCACGGAGGTTGGGAAAGAACCAGATGCAGATCATCGGCGTCGAGAAGAAGCCAGCCGCGTTGATCCAATCAAGCGCGCTGAGGCCATTTAGAAAGCAACGCAGCCAGTCGAAAACCGCCATTGACCCACTATCGCACGCACACTAACGCGGAAATGCCCTTCGGGCCACCACGGCTCCTGTCACTGCAATCTAGGGAGCGGCGGAGACGCTCGAAATCAGCCAATGGCGAAGCAAGCGTGAGAGCGGGTAATTCTCGCCGATCGCGGACGTAGCCCGCAGCGGAGATTGCCCGGGGTACTACTGTAAGTTCGGGCCGCGGGGTTCGCGGAATGATCCGACCGACGTCCCGGCGGGGACGTAGCAACGCGTCCGAAACGGGAGGATGCATTTTGATGGCAATCTAAATCATGCAACTCTCTCGGGGCCGCGCATGGGTTTTAGATGGCTGCGCCCGCAGAGCGATCGAAGTGCTCGCCGGTTTTCAGCATCGTGTGCATGATGACGACAAGCTTGCGCGCCACAGCGACCGCAGCCCTCTTGAAGCCGAGTTTTTGCAATTGCATTCGTGTTTTTCGCGGGTGTGCCGACCTCGCTGCCCATTATTTTTCCCAGTTATGCGTGAATCCGGGATTGCCGGGGCGCGTTGTCGCCCAAGTAACCAGCCCGTGTTTGACAGCGTGTCGGGGCGCCATCTCTTGGTCCCCCAGGGTACGCGGCTCCTGGACACTTACCAAGCGCACCAGCTATGGGGACGGTCGGTTATTTGTCGCCTGGGGCCGCAGCGGCACACGGAGCTGAGCGGCGCCGTCCGCGTGGAGGCGATCGTCGTGCGGATTCGGTCTTCTTGGACTTTGGTTCGGGATGTGCTGATTTTGTTGAGGGGCCCCTTCACAGACGGGGTCTGCGAAACGGCGCTGAAGCGTCTCTGCGACCTGCTCTCGCAAACTCTCCGCAGCGCTGGCAGAGAGGATCCAGCCCAGACGAAACGGCGTCAGCGCATCGTCGCGCATGTCGATTTGAATGTACTGACAGGGTTGGACCAATTGGCTCATGCGCAGAATGGACAATTGTGTGCGCGCCTCACGCGTTGAAAGCACCGTGTCCAGCTCCCAATCGTGGAGATTGAGGTTGAACAAGCCTGGACGGGGCGGCGGCGAGGGAGGATTGGGCCGTATGTGCAGCATCATGATCTCGACATTTGGATCGATCGCGCGGATTTGCCTGACAAGCTTTTCAATGGATTCCGCGCCCGAATTGTCGAAATAGCCCCCGTCGACGAAGCGCGCCAGGGCAGCACGGCCGGAAGCAGATGCGCCTGTCGAGATCGTCGCAGAACCGGCTGGAGAAATCACCGGAAAGCGCGCGCTGTTGAGCGCCATGGTGCTCAGGCGAAAATCCGGCGCCGGCGTGCGCCGCCAGATATCGTAGCGGAAATCCAGCACATCTGAGCCCCTGAGCTCACGAGGGGCTCTGACGTGGAGATCAAGTGGAGTTTCAATGTACAAGGCCCCATTGTCGACGCGCGTGGCGTTGAGCATGAGGAACGGCGCATCGTCTTGGTGCAGAAAAGCCGATTGCTCAAAGGCGGTGCTCTGATTGAACGCGCGTCGGAAGGATTGTTCAAAGCTTGCCTCAATGCCGCCTTGGCGGTCGGAGGCGCCCAATGGCCACGGCACCCAAGCCTGAACCAATTCGCTAAAGGCTTGCTTGCCCAAGCCTGGCGACAAGTGATCCAGGGTAAACATCTGCTCGAGGCGGCGCTCGAAATTTCCCGCGGGTTCGTCATCGAGTTTGCATCCCAATGAGGCAGGCTGTCGAGGAAGCGCCTGAAGCGCGGCGACATAAGCCGCAGCTCCCACGGCTCCGCCCGAGACGCCGCTTATGGCGAAGATTCTCCGGGCGAGCTGCGGGCATTGATCCTCCAAGCGCCCAAGGATCGCCGCCGTGAAATAGGCTGCGCGGATGCCGCCGCCTTCGGCGCTGACCAGCACGAGGGGAGCACCCGGCGCGCCGCTCTCTGCGCGCCCGAGTGCCTCAGCAAGCGAATAGGGTGCAGGCGAAGTCGCAGCCAATTGCCGTATTGGATGACCGTCGTCATTGCCGAACAAGCTGAGCGCAATCGGAAAGCCGGCGGCCATCCAGAACACCGGCAGTTTGATTTGGCGTCCGATAACGATGAGCCAACTGCCGGCCGCCGTCAGGAAGGCGAGGCTCAGGTTGAGGATCACCATCGGTCCAAGCGCCCGGGCCCATAACACACCGGCGTCGCCCCCGAAACCGAACAATATCGACAGACCCAGGAAGGCGAGCACCAGCGGCAGATCACAGAGGAAAAGCAGGAAGCTTGATTTCGACACCGCTTGGCGCAGGCGTCTCAAGCTGCTCCACACCAGGTGGATCATGATCGGCGCTGCGAGCGCGGCGACTGAGAGCGACAGGAAAGGCGTGAAGAGAAGGTATTCCAGCGCGTGCGCTTCAAGGCCCGCGATAAATTGGGTGGCGGAGATTTCGTGACCAAGGTCGCGCCCAAGGGCGGCAAGATGTGCAACGAAGAATGCCGAGGCAGCCCCCAGCCACGGAAGCAGGAACGGGATTAGAATGAAGTCCTTCTTCCACTGGTCGAGGCTTTGCAGTTTATCATAATCGTCGATGTCGGTTCCGAGCAATCGTGCGGTCCAATAGCGGAGCGTTGAGGCGAAGACCAAGGTCGCGGCGAAAGACGCAGTCGCCCGCGCCCATTCAAACGAGCCCCAGATTTCTGACGCCTGCGTCCCCCATGGGACGCCTTGGCGGATTGCAACGGAGATGTAATTGGTCAGGGCTTCCTGAATTTGGCCCGCCGCCAATCCCACAACAGAAAAGGTCGAAAACACAAAGAGCGCGATCGTGATCGTAAACCAGGTGAGCGTCGCGTCGGTGCGCATTCCGTTATAGACGTCGAGGTTGCGTCTGACGACGTTATGGACGAACCCCGGCATGAGGCCCCCTTTTATAGCGTAGTGTAGGTTGCAGCAGCTGACCGATGACCCGGCTCATCATAGGTTTTGCAGGGCTGCTAAGCAAACAACCTTGCGCGAATTGTCGTCGTTCCAACATATCTGCATCGGTTCGCAGCCTTCCACGCTGTCGCTCCTGCTTCCAAGTCAGGTTGGCGGCGCACTGGAACGCCAGTGTGCCAATGGCTCATGTGCGAGCCGTGCCGTTTGTCATGAGGCGCAGTGGCGCTCCGCCCTGAGTAGGAAAATAAGATTCCGAAGCTCAACCTTGTACACCGCGCCGCCCTCCCAGGAGCGAAATCTCGCTCCGCTGATCAGTGGCGTCAATCGGCTGAACGGCTGCATTGGACCAGGATCGACAATCCAAAACCGCCGTTCCCGCCCTCACCGGCAGACTCACGTTCATCGCCGAAGGTTGCCATTGGACCGCCCTGCTTGGCGGCCGCCATCGTGGGCTGGGCTTGGGGATGGAAGGGGATGAAGGCGACCCAGTGATCTTCCGATCGACGTCTTGGCAGGATCAAGCGTTTTTCTCCACGGCACGGTGGATTTCGTCGGTCAGTTGGTTGTTGACCTTGATCAACTTGTGAATTTCGTCAGTGAGGTGCAGCACGGCTTCGGCGTCGTTGAACGTTTGCAGCGCCTGCTTGTCGGAGGCCTTTGCCAACACCTGCTGTCCGACCATGATCACAGAGAGTAATACCAATTGCAGGAAAGTCTGCGAAATCCAGGAGACTATCGCGACGGTTCCTTGCTGGATCGCCGCTGGCAGGCTGATAAGCGCCAAAATCGCGAACAGGTAGGCGCACCACATAGAGCCGACGATCTTGGTGATCTGCACCGCCAACCAGCCGTTGAACCCGATGTGCTCGTGAGCGATGAGAGCTGCGCGTTGCGTCTTCCGCTGCGCGACGTGTGGGTGTGGGACATGATCAGTAATTGTATTGGTCTCCCGGATTGTTCGCCAAGTTCTTCGGATATTCTCGACCGCCCAATCGACCTAGGTTTTCGCCTAGTCGGCGATCAATCCTGCCGTCGCCGACGGGATCCTTGATCTTGCTGACCTCCGCCTAGTTCGCTGCCCGAACGGGCCCCTCCGCTTGCGGAAGTTGGTGTAAAAGCTCGTCTCGCGTGAGCCTATTGTCGTGGTTAACATCAAGGCGATCGAACTCCTGCGCAATTTCGTCGTGGAATTCCTGGGCAGTGATATGGCCAACACAGATCAGGCGCACCCAGCACTTGGCTTAGCCACTCGCGCAAAGTGATCAGACTGACCACGTTCGCGCCGTGCGACACTTCCTGCCATGAACGGGAGATCCTGGCCTCGAGCTCGGCGCGATCAATAATGCGATCAGGGTTGGAATCATACTCCATAAGGAGCAGCGCGTCGGGGCCACGATAACGCGAGGCGTTCATACTCGCGCCCCCTAACGCCGCGATGCCGGTCGCCGGCGACACATGCGGCTAGACTGACGCTTTTAGTTCCCAGTGAGGCAATCCAAAATGCTCGCATGCCATTAGTCCCTCTCAATGCCGAGCAGATGGCGCGCGCTAACTCTCAGGCTCGGTCGGTTACTGTCCGCGGCGCGCTAGATCGACTGCCGTCGCCAGGAATGGCGGTTCAAGCTCCTTCTGGCGGAGAGAGCGCTTTGTGCGCCCCGTTGTTGGGCTATGGAAAGCGCCTCAAGCCCTGTCAACTATACCTCGGTATAGCAGCGTTTAGAGTGATTGCTTAAACACGCGAGCCTGAAGACTTGCGGCGGGCATCGCCCATTTGC
>Ga0209698_10001074_pt1 | contig 31472 bp, 26 predicted proteins | sample LitLauG_LLR_2012_FD_187203 | JGI IMG/M metagenome (GOLD analysis project Ga0209698, IMG submission 187203) | Freshwater sediment microbial communities from Pennsylvania, USA - Little Laurel Run_MetaG_LLR_2012 (SPAdes) (version 2) | ecosystem: Environmental > Aquatic > Freshwater > Creek >... | reverse complement strand
GTCCGCGATCCGCGTCTGCATGCGATCAATGAGCGAAATCGCGCGATCGACGTCGCCGAGAGGCCACGACACCATCGCCAAGTAATACATTGCGGCGACGCCGGGGTCCCATGCGAAGCGAAAGGCGAGATCATCGTCACGGCCGGGTTGGAAAAGGGCGAGTGCACGTTCAAAATGATCCCGCGCTTTGCGATACTCGCCGGCGAACCAGCACGTAACCCCGGCGGCGCGATGGGCGTGGGCGTTGGCAACGCGGCTGGAGCTTTTGGCGCCGCAGCCGGCGGATTAACCGGGGCAACGAGCGCCGGAGCCGGAGCAACCGGCAGCGGCTTGGCGCCAGGAACCGCGGCAGGGGCGGCGGGAACTTTGCCGACGGGCGCCGTGGGCGTTACCAACGGGGTGGGCGGCGCGACCGCGGGCTTGGGCGCTCCGGCAGGCGGATTAACCGGGGCAACGACCACCGGAGCCGGAGCGACCGGCAACGGCTTGGCGCCAGGAACAACGGCAGGCGCGGCGGGAACTTTCCCGGCGGGGGCCGTCGGCGTTACCAACGGAGTTGGCGGCGCAGCCGCGGGCTTGGGCGCCCCTGCTGGCGGATTGACCGGAGCGACGAGCGCCGGAGCGGTCGGCGGCGGCGCAACAGGAACCTTGCCAGCGGCGGGCGCCGCGGGCGGAACCGCCGGAGCCCTCTCGCCGACTGGACCGATTGGCGGCAGCGGCTTCACCGTTTTTTCGCCGGCCGGCACTGTGGCGACGGGAATTGGCGCGATGGGCTGCGGCGGCTTGATGTTGGCGGGCAGCGGAGGCGGCGCGAAAGATCGCGGCGGCACGACGCTGGCGGCGCCAGCCGGGGCTACGCCGCTCCCACTCCCATCCTTGTGAAAATGGTGATAGGCGATGGCGCCAGCCACCAGCGGGATGGCGATGCCAAGCACCGGCAACACGCCAATTTCCTGCGGCGGCGGCGGCGGCGGCAAGTCGCGCCAGTCGGCGTCCTCGTTGTAATAGAATCCGACCGGCGGCGGCGGCGGCGGCGGGCCAAAGTCATCGAAGGCGTAGTAAGGCCGCGACTCGTAAAAAGCCTCATCGGGCGGCGGAGGGGGCAAGTCCTCATAGACCATCGGCTGGAAATCCGGCGGGGGCTCAAAGCGGGCAGAAAGAATCGCCAATCGCCGGCGCGCGTCGGCCACGTGCGGGCCGTGTGGATAGCGGCGCAGATAGGTCCAGTAAGCGTGCGGGGAATTGGCGCCGACCGACCGCCGCCAGAAAGCCGCTTCGCGCCGCGCCGCCAGAATCGCGCGCACCCGCCGCGCCTGATCGGAATTGGGGAAGGCGGCCAGATATTGCTCGTAGCCCTGCATCGTGTCGAGCAGCAGAGCCTCGTTGTAAGCATCGGCCGGCGGCAAGCTGGCGATCGGCCGATTCTCCGGTTCGGTCGCGACCGGCGGCGCAGGGGCGTCGGCGGCGCGCTCAAACACGTAGTAGGGACCGCCGAGCTTTGACGCGCTCCACGGAATCAACGCTCCTTGCGTCTGCTGATTGACCGTCACCCGCACCTGGTTGAACACGTCGGCGATATCGACGCCGCCCTGGCGCATCGCTCCCGCAAGCGTCTTGCCATACACCCCGTATGGCCCCTCTTCGTCGCCCGCCAGCGTTCCGGGGGCCGCGTTGAAGGCCATCAGCTCTCCCGGCTCCGGATCGACCAGCGCCAGTCCCGGGGCGAGCGGCGAGCCCTGCGCCGCATAAGGATTGGCGCGCGCGGCATCCAGCACGATCATCCGCGCCTTGCCGGGCGTTGCCGCCAGCGCATGGGCGAAATCGGATATGCGGAGCGAGTCAATCGGCACATCCGCGTCGCGATTGATCTGCGCATCGACCGGCACAAAGTAGTTGTCGCCATCATACTGGAGGCCTCTGCCAGAGAGATAGACGAACGCCTGCATCTCGGGACCGGCAGCCGCAGCTTTTTCGAGGAAGTCGCGCATTGCGGTCCGCAGCGACTTCTCATCGAGGTCGCGCGCGCCGACAACCTCGAAACCCGCCGCCTGGAGCGTCTGGGCGACGAGTCCGGCGTCATTGGCGGTCGTTGCCAGGGCCTTATCTCGATAAGTCGCGTTGCCGATGACGAGTGCGATTCGGGGGTTCGGTGCGGCATCCTGAGCCCGCGCGGACCATGGGGTCAGCGCGGTCGTCGAAAACAGCGCAAAAAGCGCCACAAAGACTTTTCCGCTGGCAATCATAGAACCACCCTGCTGACGAATGAATTAGTTAACAGCGGGGACGTCGAAACGATCCCCGGCGCGACGAGTAGAGCGCTGATTCAACTGAACCATGGCTGAATGCAATGCGCCGGAAGCGTGGTCAAATCGCGGCGAGCGCCCGCAGCTTATTGGCGGTCCTGCCGCCCTCTGAGTAGCGCCGCCTGGCTGCGGATTTCAGAATCACCCTTCCCGCTTGTCAAATTCTTCGACTTTCGAGCGAGTTTATCAGTCGCTCGTTAACATTTGTTAGCCATGGTGATTCACGAATTGTGTTCGTGCGCGTCTGGCGGTCATGAGTGAAGTAACGGCGGAAATGATCGAGAACGGGCGCTCCGGCGACCCGAGCTTGGTCACGCGTCGGCGCAAGATGAATGCGGGGCTTCGTCACGCCCGCCTCAAGCTCACAACATCTTCCGACGACGTCGTCAGCCATTCGCCCGAATTGATGCGGCTGTTCGCCGTCAGCAACAAGAATGCGATGCCGGCGATGGCCTTTCTGGCGATCACCATTGGCGTTTCCGCATTGATGTGGGTGCCGATCGGCGCGGTGCTGACCTGGACGGCGTTCGTGTGCATTGCCCTGGCGATGCTGTACGGCTTTTCCGTCCTCTACCTCTCGACGCCCCCCGGGGAAATCGATGTCGTCGTGTGGCGCCGCAAATTCGTCTTCTGCGAGGCCGTCAACGGCGTTGCATGGGCGATGATGGTGCTGTTGCTGCTCAAGTCTCAGGACCCGACCGCCCGCACTTTCGTGCTCGTCGTTTTGTTGCTGATCGCGGCGATGATGGCGATGGTCGCTTCGGCGATTCCCTACGCGGTCGCTGGCGGCCTGCTGCCGGTCACCGGCGCCATCGTCTATGTGCTAGGCCCAACGACCCGGCTCGATACGATGACGCTCTCATTTCTGTGCGTCGGCGCATTGTTCTATTTCGTCGTCCTCGCCAATCGTATGCACTCGACGTCGATCGGCGGCGTCATCTTTCGCGCCGAAAAAGATGCGCTGATCGCCGAACTCGAACAGGCCAAGCTGAATTCCGACGAGGCGCGACGCCGCGCGGAGAGCGCCAACACCGCCAAGTCGCGCTTTCTGGCCACGATGAGTCACGAATTGCGCACCCCGCTCAACGCCATTCTCGGTTTCTCCGAAGTGATGAAGGCGGAATTGTTCGGCGCGCACAGCATCGCCGCCTACAAGGAATATTCGACCGATATCCACTCGAGCGGCCAGCATCTGCTGATGCTGATCAACGAAATCCTCGATCTGTCGCGCGTCGAGGCGGGGCGCTATGACCTGAAGGAAGAATCGGTCTCCTTGCCCGGCATTGTCGAGGAATGCCGGCATCTCCTGGCGATGCGCGCGAAGAAGCGCGGCATTACCGTGACCGAGGCGGTCGAGGAAGAGCTGCCGCGTCTATGGGCGGATGAGCGCGCCGTGCGCCAGGTGACGCTCAACCTGCTCAGCAACGCGATCAAGTTCACCCCGCAAGGCGGCGCTGTCGTCATCAAGGTCGGCTGGACCGGCGCCGGCGGCCAGTACCTGTCGATCCGCGACACCGGCCCCGGCATTCCCGAAGACGAAATCCCCATCGTGCTCTCGACATTCGGGCGCGGCTCATTGGCGCAGAAGAACGCCGAGGAAGGCACAGGGCTGGGTCTGCCGATCGTCCGGGGCCTCGTCGAACTGCACGGCGGCGAGTTCCGCCTATTGTCAAAGGTTCGCGAGGGCACCGAGGTCATCGTGGTCTTCCCACCCGAGCGGGTGATGAACGCGCTGCCGCAGCTCGATCCGGACGCGCCCGGCGAGACGGCGCCGCGCATGCGCGTGCGCAGGGCGCCGCGCCAGGCGGCGTAGGGGACTTCTATTATCCCTCCTTGCCCGCCACTCCCGCTTCGGCAAAAGTCGCCATCCCCAGATGACAGGCCAGCGCGGCGCGCAAGATTCCGGCCGCCATTGCCGCGCCTGATCCCTCGCCCAGCCGCATGCCGAGATCGAGGATCGGCTTCTTGCCGAGGCGTTCGAGCACGCGGACATGGGCGCTTTCGGCGGAAACGTGGGCCGCCATGCAATGATCGAGCGCCGAGGGATCGAGCGCGTGCAGGATTGCCGCGCCAGCGCAAACGACAAAACCGTCGAGCAGCACCGGCACGCGCTGGATGCGCGCCGCCAGAATCGCGCCGGCGATGGCGGCGATTTCGCGTCCGCCAAGACGGCGCAGGATTTCCAGCGGGTCGGCCAGATGGTCGCGATGCAGGGCGACCGCGTCGGCGACCGCCTTGGCCTTGCGCCGCAAGCCTTCGTCATCGACGCCCGTGCCGCGACCGACCCAATCCTCCGGCCGCCCGCCATAGAGGGCATGATAGATCGCGGCGGCGACCGTGGTGTTGCCGATGCCCATTTCGCCCAGGCAGAGGAGGTCTGTGCCCGAGGCAAGCGCTTCCATGCCGAACGCCATCGTCCCGGCGCAGGCTTTTTCCTCCAGCGCGGCGCCTTGGGTGATGTCGCCGGTCGGCTGCTCCAGCGCCAGTTCATACACCTTCAAACCGAGATTGAACGTCTTGCAGATCTGGTTGATCGCCGCGCCGCCGGAAGCGAAATTGGCGACCATCGCCTGCGTCACCGATTGCGGAAACGGCGAGACGCCCTGCGCGACGACGCCGTGATTGCCCGCGAACACCGCGACCAGCGGCGAGTCAAGGTGCGGGCGCGCCGCACCCTGCCAGGCCGCCAGCCATTCGACCAGCTCTTCAAGCCGTCCGAGCGAGCCCGCCGGCTTGGTCAGTTGCGCCTCGCGCTCGCGCACGGCAGCGGTCGCCGCGGCTATATCCGCCGCCGGCATCGCCTTGATGAGCGCGCGGATATCGTCGAACGGTCGGGCGGAGATCATTTGCGCAACTTTCAAGAGGCGTGGCGGACGCGCGCTTGGTAAAGCAGATTCGCTCCGGCGCAAATGGCGCGTTGCTCCCGCGATAGCCGGGCATGGATTTCCTCTCTCCCCGCGAGCGGGGAGACGGACTGCAAGCGCCGGCGCCAAGCACACTCACTCCGCCGCCAGGCTCATCGCCCTGGCCCGCGTCAGCAGCGCGCGGAGCGGCGCTGGCTTCAGGGGCTTGTGCAGCAGCGCGACGCCGGCGAGCGCCGCCGCGTCACGGACCTCGACGCTGCGGTCGGCGGTGGCCAGGATGGCGGCGACGGGCATCCCGCAGGCATCGCGCAGCGCGGCGATCAACGCGAGGCCATCGCCATCGTCGAGGTGGTAGTCGGCGATGATCACATCGGGGGTTCCCGACGCGGCGAACGCCTCGTGCGCTTGTGTCGGGCCGCTCGCGATGACGATCCGGCAGCCCCATTTCTCCAGCAGTAGGCGCATTCCGTCGAGGGCGCGCGGTTCGTTGTCGATCGCCAGCACGAGGAGGCCGCGCAGCGGCTCATTGGCTTGTGGCTCGCGCTGCGGGACCGCTTCGCCATCCCTGGCGGCGATTTTCGCGCCAATCGGGGCCATCACGGTAAAAACGCTGCCGACCTCCGGCTTCGATCGCAGGCCGATGTCATGATGCAGCACGCGGCCCAGCCGTTCGACAATCGACAGTCCGAGACCCACGCCTCGCGCCACCCGCGCCCCTTGATCGAGGCGCTGGAATTCCTCGAATACGCGCTTTTGTTCGATGCGCGGAATGCCCAGACCGGTATCCCACACCTCGATGCGAAGGCTCGCTCCAACGCGCCGGCAGCCGACCAGCACGCGCCCGCGCGGCGTATATTTTACGGCGTTGGAAACCAGGTTCTGCAGCAAACGGCGCATCAGCCGGCGATCGGAGCGCAGGCCCAGCGAACAGCCGACAAACCGCAGATCAAGCCCTTTGGCGCGCGCCATCGGCGCGAATTCGATTTCCAGTTGGCGAAGCATGTCGGCGATCGGAAAATCAGCGATCTCGGGCTTGGTGGCGCCGGCATCGAGGCGCGAAATGTCCAGCAACGCGCCGAGTATGTCCTCCACCGCCTCGAGCGACGCATCGACGTTGCGCGCAAGATCGGCTGGCTCGCTTGCGTCCAGACTTGAGGATGCCTCCGCCAAAGCGCTCGCATAGAGCCGCGCGGCGTTGAGGGGCTGTAGAATGTCGTGGCTAGCGGCGGCAAGAAAGCGAGTCTTGGAAAGATTGGCGGCATCGGCCTCGTTCTTGGCCCGCGCCAGCGCGCCGTTGAGCAACTCCAGTTCTTCCGTGCGTTCGCGCACGCGGCGCTCCAGCCGCTCATTGGCGGCGGCCAGTGATTCCTCGGCTTCGACGGTCGCGGTGACATCGGTGTAGGTGGTCACGATGCCGCCATCGGGTAATCGGGCCGAGCGGGTTTCGATGACGCGATGTCCGGGGTGGAGGCGCAGCCGGACCGCGCTTTGATCGTTCAACTGGCTTTCGATCCGCGCCGCGATGAAATCTTCCGTCGATCCGGGACCATAGAGACCGCGCGAAGCATTGAAGCGGATCATTTCATCGAGTCCGACGCCAGGCCGCAACATGCTCGGCGGCAGATCGAAGAGACCGGCGAACTCGCGGTTCCAGCAGATCAGACCCAGATTGCTGTCAAACACCGAGACGCCCTGCCGGGCGTGATCGAGCGCATGCTGCAGGAGATCGCGGTTGGATTGTATCGCCGCTGAAGCGTCGTCGAGCAACTTCAGCGCCGACTTGCCCGACACCGCGCGCCGTCGGAACAGCAGCGAGATGACGAGGCGCGAGGAGGATGCGCCAATCGCCGATGCGAGCACGTGCTCGGCGTGACGTATCAGGTGAGCGTCGGCTTCCGCTGTCGGCTCGAACGGCTCGCCGCGCTCCTGCATGAAGGCGCGGAGCGCGGCGCGGGCGCGATTCTCGCCAATGTAGCGCGCCAGCGTCGCCTCCAGCGCGCCCGCCGTCGCGCTCGAACGCCACAGCCGAAAGCTCTGCGACTTGGCGCCAGGGCCGCGCCCGACAAAGAGTTCCGCCTGCATCCGTTCGAGCGGCGTCGCCTGTCTGGTCAACGACACGCCGATGAATATCGCGATGTTGAGACCGGTGGCGATCAGCGCGCCGCTGGCAAGCGGCTGCGCCGTGAGGCCAAGCCAGGCGGAAGGCCGCAGCCAGGCGATCGCCATGGGTCCGTGTTCGAGGAAATTGGCCAGCGCTGGCGCCGCCTCGAGCGAGGGCAGAAACATAAAATAGACCCACGCCGCGAGGCCGGCGATCATTCCCGCCATGGCCCCGCGCGCGTTGGCTCGCCGCCATGTGAGCGCGCCGAGAAACGCCGGCGCGACTTGCGCGACCGCGGCGAACGACAACAGGCCGATCGAGGCAAGCGCCGCCTCGCCGGCGAACCGCACATAGAGATATCCCAGAAACAGAACGCCGAGGATCGCGGCGCGGCGCACCAGCAGCACCAGCGAGCCGATGTCGCCCGAGCGCGGGTGCGTCGGCGCGACGGAGCGGCGAAGCAGCAGCGGCATCACCAGATCGTTGGAGATAGTGATGGACAATGCGACGCTGGCGACGACGACCATCCCGGTCGCCGCCGATATGCCGCCCAGCATCGTCGCCAGCGAGATCACGCGGGCGCCGGCGTTCAGCGGCAGCGCAAGCACCGTCAGATCGCGGTCAACGGTTCCATCGGCAAAAGTCGCCAGCCCCGCAATGGCGAGAGGAATGACGAAGAGGTTGATCAGAACGAGATAGAGCGGGAACAGCACGGCGGCGGTGCGAATGTCGCGCGGATCGCGGTTCTCGACGATGGTGACATGGAACTGGCGCGGCAGCATCAGGATCGCGAAAGCTGACAGCGCCGTAGTGGTCAGCCAGGTCGCCGCGTCGGGGCGCGTCTGCATGATCGCCGTTATCTTCGGACTGGCTTGAGCGATCGCGGCAAGATCGCCAAGGCCGTCATGCAGGCCCCAGACCACGAACGCGCCCACTGCGAGAAACGCGACAAGCTTGACGATCGATTCGACGGCGATCGCCAGAATCAGGCCGTCCTGATGTTCGGTGGGATCGATGCGGCGCGTGCCGAAGGCCATCGCGAAGACGGCGAGCAACAGGGCGGTGGCGAGGACGAACAGCGATGACGGCGCCTGCGGCGCGAGCCGTCCTTGCTCGAGCGAACCGGCGGCCATCAGAATCGTCTGCGCGATCGCCTTGAGTTGCAAGGCGATGTAGGGCGCCGCGCCGACAACGACGATGAGCGCCACCATCGCCGCGACATGCTGCGCCTTGCCGTAGCGGGCGGCGACAAAATCAGCAAGCGACGTGACGTTCTGCGCCTTTGCCAGCGCCGCGATGCGCTGGACAAGTCGATGGCCAAAACCGATGACGAGAATCGGCCCGATGTAGATCGGCAGGAAGTCGATCCCGCGCGCAGACGCGATGCCGACAGAGCCATAGTAGGTCCATGATGTGCAATAGACCGCGAGGCTGAGCGAGTAGATCAGTGCGCGCCCGCGCCCCGCGAACAATCGCCGGCCGCCGCGATCGCCCCACCAGGCGACGAGAAACAGGGCGAAGACGTAGAGGATCGCGGTGATATAGACCGTCGAGCCGTTCAACATGAGGGCGACGGGCCTGTCATGGCGAGCGCGACTCGCGACGGGCTACCGTCATTACGAGCAAAGCGAAGCAATCCAGCCTCAGGCGCCGGCGCTGCGGCGACGTCTGGATTGTTTCGCGGGCGCTCGCAATGACAGCTCGGGTTCAAGGAGGCGCGGCTAGCCATGCACCACCTCACCGGTAATGACGCGCTCGACCTCCTCAACGCTGGTGTGCTTCGGATCGATGTCATCGGCGACGATGCGGCCGCGCCGCATCACGACGATCCGATCAACGACCTGGAACACGTGATGGATGTTATGCGCGATGAAGATGCAGGAATGGCCGGAGTCCCGCGCATTGCGCACGAAGCGCAGCACGCCCTGGGTTTCCGCGACGCCGAGATTGTTGGTGGGCTCATCCAGGATAATGAGGTCGCTGTCGAAATGCATCGCACGGGCGATCGCCACTGCTTGGCGCTCGCCGCCCGACAGCGAGCCGATGGGGGTATCGGGCGGAATGTTCTTGGTGATGCCGACCTTCCTCATCAGGTCGCGCGCCACGGCGTTCATCGCGGGCTGGTCCATGCGATTGAGAAACCTGGGCGAGGCGAGCGGCTCGCGACCCAGAAACAGATTGCGCGCGATCGACAGCTGCGTCACGAGCGCCGAATCCTGATAGATGGTCTCGATCCCGTGGGCGATGGCGTCGCTGGTGCTGGAGATGACGACTTTCTGGCCGCGAATAAAAATGTCGCCCGAGGTCAGCGGCACCGCGCCGGAGAGAACCTTGATCAGCGTCGACTTTCCCGCGCCATTGTCTCCGAGCAGGCCGACGATTTCGCTTTCGTTGACGACGAGGCTGGCGTCCACCAGCGCCTGCACGCTCCCGTAGAACTTGCTGACATTCGTCATGCGGATGAGAGGTTCCGCCATTGCTACGTTCCCGCCTGATGCCGGCGCTCCAGCCATGAGTGCAGCGCCATCATACCGAGGATGATCGCGCCAATGAAGATATTATAGGCAAGGCCGGGAACGCCGATCAGCACGATGCCGTTGCGCATGACGCGCAGAATGAAAATGCCCAAGACCGTGCCGATGATCGTGCCACGCCCGCCGGTCAGCGCGGTGCCGCCGATGACCACCATGGCGATGACTTCGAGCTCATAGCCGCCGCCGCTGTTGGGATTGGCGGCCGAGGTGCGGATCGAGCTGATGATGCCCGCCAGCGACGACATCATCGCGGAGACGGCGAACAGGATGACCTTGACCTTGTCGACATCGACGCCGCGCGCCCGCGCCGCGCCGGGATTGCCCCCCGAGGCCTGAATCCAGTTGCCGAAGCGGGTCTGCGTCAAGAGGTAGCCGGTGATCAGCACCGCGCCGATAAACCAGAACAGCGACATGTAAACACGGAAATCGCCGATACGGAAATCGCCGACCAGCACGTTGGCGACCCACTGATTGCCGGCGCTCCAGGTGCGCTGCGGAAACCCGTCGGTGACGAACAGCGCAGTGCCGCGCACCACCAGCAACATGCCGAGCGTCACCAGAAACGACGGGATTTTCAGCCGCGTGACGAACCAGCCGTTGACAAGGCCGATGAGCGCTGCGGCCAGCATCGCGACGAGAAACGCCGCCGCCAAAGAGGTCGCGCCGCTGTTGAACAGCGTCCACATCAGCACGGGCGAGAAGCCGAACAGCGAGCCGACCGAAAGATCGAACTCGCCGGCGGTCATCAGCAGCGTCATCGCCAGTGCGATGAGGCCGAGCTCGACGGTGAAGACCAGCGTGTTGGAGATGTTTTGCGCCGACAGAAAGTCATGATTGATCGACCAGAATCCGGCGAGCTCGAGAGCGAGCAGGACGAACGGTCCGAACTCCGGGCGCGCAATGGCGCGCGCGAGCAGGGGACGATGGTCCAGGATGGGCGCGGCCTCGTTCTGCAAAGAGTTTGCCATCCGTCGCCGCCACCATGCCTTGTAAGGCGCGGGCGATGACCGCGCCTTCCTCCGCCGCCGCCCTGCTTTCAGAGGCGAGGCGCGGTCATCGCCCGCGCCCTACAGCCTCCCTACTTGCCGCCGAGAATCTTGTCGTAGATCGCCGCGGTGTCCTTCTCGTAGAGGGCGCCGGTGATCACGTTGAAGCCCGGCGGAATGCCGCTGGCCGCCATCGCCGCCATCGACAGCGCAATGTAGCTCGTCGCCTGCGGGTCCTGCCATTGCGCGGCGTTGACATAGCCCGTCAGGACCTCCTGCGTCGTGTCGAGCGAATTGCCCCAGCCGACGACCGGGATTTCACCGGGCTTGACGCCAACCTGATCGAAGACGCGCTTGATGCTGCCATCGACCAGATCGCCCATGCCGATGATCGCCTTGATCTTCTTGCGGTTGGCGGTGAGATAGTCGGCCATGCGGTTGATGATTTCCGCCTGATCGAGCTTGGCCTCCGTCACCTCGTAGGTGATCCCCAGCGGCTTGAACACGCTGGAAATGCCTTCCTGCTCCTGCACGTCGTAGGTAGCGCCCGGCACTTCGATCGGCATCCAGACGAAATCGCCTTTCTTCACGAGTCCCTTGTCGACGAGATACTGCGCCCAGTGCCGGCCGAACACGACATTGTCGCCGCCGACATAGGCGTTGAAGCTCGCCTTCGGATCGGGCGTGTTGAAGTTGATGATCGGGATATGCGCGCTATTGGCCTCTTTGGCGACCGCGACCAACGAGCCAGGATCGGGACTGGTGGTGACGATGCCGTCGGCCTTGGCGGCGATGGCCGAGCGCACCGCCTCCTGTTGAGAAGGCACATCGCCGCTATGGAACGAGGTTTTGACCGTATTGCCGGTGTCCTTGGCCCATTGCTGCGCGCCGGCGAGGAAATAGGTCCACACCGGATCGGCGGGCGAGCCATGCGAAATCCAATAGAATGTCTTGGCCTGCAGCGCCGCCGGGCTGACTGTCGTCAGGAATGCGGCGGAAACGAGCACCGTCAATTTCTTGAGCATCGATTGCCTCCCTTGCGGTGTTTCGGCACAAGGTTTTGCCCTCGCGCCAGCTTGAGCTATTTGGGTCTCAGCCGAGCTGACATTCGCAAGGATCGCGGCAGGAGTCCATCGGAGCGGAATCTTCCGCGGTTCAATCGAGACCCCCATGAACAACCTCATCACCGACATCCCGGGCGTCCTCGTCGGTCAGGCGCACGACATCCAGGTCGCCACCGGCGTGAGCGCGGTCATTTTCGAGGAGCCGGCGATCGCCTCGGTCGCCGTCCATGGCGGCGCCCCCGGGCTGCGCGAGGCGGCGCTCGAGCCGGAGATGACGGTTCCGAGCGTCGATGCGCTGGTTCTGTCGGGCGGCTCTGTGTTCGGCCTGGACTCGATGGGCGGCGTCACCGCCCGGCTCGCGGAAATGGGGCGCGGCTTTGAAGTGCGCGGCATGCGCATGCCAATCGCGCCGGGCGCGATTTTGTTCGACATGCTGAATGGCGGCGACAAGGTCTGGGGGCGGCGGCCGCCGTATTGGGAGCTCGGCTACGAAGCCGCTTCGCATGCGGCCCGCGAATTCGCGCTGGGCACGGCGGGCGCCGGCTTTGGGGCGACAACGTTCGATCTGAAGGGCGGCGTCGGTTCTGCGAGCGCCGTTTCGACGCGCGGGTTTCTCGTTGGAGCGCTTGTCGCGGTCAACCCGGTGGGACGCACAACGCGCGGCTCCGGACCGCATTTCTGGGCGGCGCCGTTCGAACGCGGCAAGGAATTCGGCGGCCTTGGTGTACCCGACAAGCCGCCCGCCGACGCGCTGGAGATGAAGCTCAAAGGCGATCCTACCAGCACCACGCTCGCCATCGTCGTCACCGACGCGGCGCTGACGAAAGCCCAGATGAAGCGCGTCGCGATCATGGCGCAGGACGGAATCGCGCTCGCGGTGCGCCCGGCTCACGCGCCGATGGATGGCGACACAGTGTTTGCCGCGACCACATCGCGCGCCGCGGCGCAGCCGGATCTGCGCGATCTCACCGAGATCGGCATGCTCGCCGCCGAATGCGTCGCGCGTTCGATCGCGCGCGGCGTGTTCGAGGCGACGCCGCTCGACGCCGCGGGCGCGCAGCCCTCGTGGCGCAAGCATCACGGCTGGTGAGGAGCGTACAGCCTCATTGCAAGCCTGGCGCTACCCAAACCGTCCTGCCGATACGGCGCGGGTGCGCGCGAATCCAATCCAAACTTTTCCAAGCCTTTTGCCAAGGATTTCCAAGCTTTCTCTTGGCGGTTTCGTGTCATTTCAAGAGCTTATCGGGCGGAAAAGGGGAAATACCTCCTGCAGCTGAAAGCTTGTGCCCGCAAGCCGATCATGTCCTCGTCTCGCCGCCGGCGGCCCGAAGGCGGCGATGTTTGAAACATATCATGAACAGATTGGGCCGACAACAAAATGCCGCAGGAAATTCAGCGATCGACAAGTACGGCCGATTGGGAGATCGCTGGGAGCCAGTGCTGCCGCCGACAAAATCATTGTCGATGACTGATTGGCGACAAGCGGTTTGAATCCGCTCTCTGCTATCGCCCCCTCCTCTCCCCGCTAGTCGCGGGGGGAGGAGCGGCTACCCAAACCGTCCCGCGCGATACGGCGCGGGATCGACGCAGGCCTCTTCGCCGGTCATCATTTCCGCCAGCAGCCGGCCGCTCACCGGTCCCAAGGTCAGGCCGAGATGCTGGTGGCCGAAATCGAACCACAGCCCAGCATGGCGGGGCGCCGGGCCGATCACCGGCAGCATGTCGGGCAGGCACGGTCGCCGACCCAGCCAGGGCTGCGCGTCACGGCGCGCCGCCAGCGGGAAGAACGTGCGCGCGAACGGCTCCAGCCGATCGAGGTGCGCGGTCGAGGGCGGATCGTCGCGCCGCGCGAATTCGGCGCCGGTGGTCAGCCGAATGCCCGCACTCATCGGCGTCAGCACGTAGCCGAGCTCCGCGTCGAGCACCGGCCGGCTCAGTGAGGCCCCCGCCGCAGCGCTGTAGTGCATGTGATAGCCGCGTTTGAATCCGAGGGGAAAACGGTAGCCGAGCGGGCGGCAGACATCGTTCGCCCACGGGCCGAGCGCGACGACAGCCTGCGCCGCGCTGATCACGCCCTCTGCAGTTGGCAGCGACCAGACGGCGCACGATTGCGTCAGGCCCCGCGCGTCGCCGCCGATCATCCGCCCGCCGCGCGCCTCAAAATGCGCGGCGTAGCTTTGCACGAGAGCGCCCGGATCGGGGGTTGTCGGCGGGTCGGTGAAATGCACGCCGCCGAGCGCGACTTCGCTGAGGTGAGGCTCGAGCGCCAGCAGCGCGTGGCGGTCGAGCACGGCCGACGGGATGTCGTAGCGCGCCAGTTCGTCGGCCTCCGCCAGCACAGTTTCGCGACCCTGACGCGAGCGGAACGCCTTGATCCACCCGCCGCCGCGCAGCAGCGTCGTTGCGCCAGCCTGGCTCGCCAGCTTCTCGTGTTCGGCGCGCGCGCGGCCGATTAACGGCCGCATCGCCATTGCGCTCACCTGCTTGCGCGACGGCGAGGACGCCAGGAAGTAGCGCACAACCCAAGGCGCAATCGCCGGCAAAGCGGCATAACGAATATGCGCGCGGGGGTCGCGATTGAGCGCAGCGCTGGCAATTTCGCCAACATTACGCGGAAATGTGTAGGGAAAGATCGCCTCGGTCTGAACGATGCCGGTACTGCCAAAGCTTGTCTCTCGCCCCGCCCCGCCAGCTCGCTCGACCACCGCGACGCTGCGCCCACGCGCCTGCAAATGCAGCGCCGCGCTGATCCCGACGATCCCGGCGCCCAGCACGATGACATCGAATGTGTTGGCCGGCATGAATCCCCTCGCGGCGGAGCTCGCTCCGCCTGGGCCACTTCAGCCCAACGACGCCACGTAACTCTTCGCCGCGGCATATTCCCGCGCCAGCCTCTCCACCAGTTCCGCGGTCGGAACGACGCCCTTGACCGCGCTGATGCCTTGCCCGCTGCCCCAGATGTCGCGCCAGACTTTGACGTCGGTGGCCTTGGCGCCAAGGTCCATTTGCGAGGCATCGCGCACCGGCAGATTGTCGGGATCGAGGCCGGCGCGCCGGATCGACGGCTTGAGGTAATTGCCGAACACGCCGGTAAAGTAAGTGGAGCCAATGATGTCGCTGGCGCGCCCGGCAACGACGCCTTGCTTTTGCTCGTCGCTGGCCCGCGCCTCGTCGGTCGCGATGAATGCCGAGCCGATATAGGCGAGGTCTGCGCCCATCACTTGCGCCGCCAGAATCGAGCGGCCCGTCGCGATCGCGCCCGACAGGATCAGCGGCCCGTCGAACCAGGCGCGAATGTCCTGCACGAGCGCGAATGGCGACATCGACCCCGCGTGCCCGCCGGCGCCGGCGGCGACCGCAATCAATCCATCCGCGCCTTTCTCGATCGCCTTGTGCGCGTGAGCTTCGTGAATGATGTCATGCAATGTAATGCCGCCCCAGGAATGCACCGCTGTGTTGAGGTCCTCGCGCGCGCCGAGCGAAGTGATGATGAGCGGCGTCTTCCACTTCGCGCAGATCGCAAGGTCTTCCTCGAGCCGCGCGTTGGACTTGTGGACGATCTGGTTGACGGCGAAGGGCGCCGAGGGAGTTTTGGGATTGTCACGGTCCCAGGCGGCGAGCTCCTCGGTGATGCGATGCAGCCATTCGTCGAGCTGTGCGGCGGGGCGCGCGTTGAGCGCGGGAAACGAGCCGACGATCCCCGCCTTGCATTGCGCGATGACGAGATCGGGGTTGGAGATGAGAAACAGCGGCGCGCCGATGACTGGCAGACGGAGCTTTTCGCGAAGGATCAGCGGCAGGGCCATAAGCGGTTTCCAGTTTGTGGAAGCGCTATGCCATCACTCGCGAGGCTGCGCCAGTGCGCACAAGCGTCACTTGGGCGGGGTCAGCCAGTCGGCGCGCCACGACCCCCTGCCATCGCGGGCCAGCAGGCCAGCGAGCCATGGCAGCAGCACGCGCGCCTCGTCGATAAGCCCATAGGGCGGATTGACGACCAGCATGCCGGTGCGGCTGAGCGGATTGAGCGAATGCTGCGTCGGCGGGACAGCGCCGATATCAAGCTCAAGCTGGAGGATGTCCGACACGCCGATCGCCGCGATCGCGTTGAGAAAATGGGCGTCCTCGCGCCGCTCCTTGATCGGGCGCCATAGGGCGTAGCAGCCGGTCGGCCATTTCGTCAGCGCCCGCGCCAGCGCTTTCTCGACGTGCAGCAACTCGTTCGGATCCTCGAACGCCGGATCGATCAGCACGAGGCCGCGCCGCTCGGTCGGCGGCAGCCAGGCCTTCAGCGCGGCATAGCCATCCTGTTCGACAATTGTCACGCGCCTGTCCTTGCCGATGGCCGCGACAAGCGCGAGGCGATCCTCGGGATGCAGTTCGCAGAGCGAAAGGCGATCCTGCGCGCGCAGAAGGTCCTGCGCGATGACCGGCGAGCCGGGGTAGCGCCCACCGCCGCCTGTCGGCGTGAGCGGCCCGAGTACCCTAAGATAGGGCTCGAGCAGGGCGGCGATCGGCCCCGGTTTCGACGCCTGCAGCACACGCGCCACGCCCTCGCGCCATTCGCCCGATCGTTGCGCCTCTTTGCCCGCCAAACTGTACGAGCCCATGCCGGCATGCGTGTCGATGAACCGAAGCGGCGCGTCCTTACGCATGAGATAGGCAAGAATGCGGGTGAGAATCGTGTGTTTGAAGACGTCGGCGAAATTGCCGGCGTGAAACGCGTGGCGATAGTTCATGGCGAGGCAATGCCGCCAAAGACGCGGCAAGGCAAGAGCAACCCGTCGCCCCGCCTTGCGGGGAGGTTAGTGCAACGGCGGAATGGCCACCGACTGCGCCCGGCATGTGCCGCGCGTCACCTCGTCGCAATTGGCGAAGGCGCGCAGGTCTTTCGACAGGCATATCTTCACGTCCTGCAACTCTCCGTGCAGGCAGCCCACAGCCATATTGTCGGCGCGAAGCCCCGGGTTGGCGGCAATGAAGGCGCGGGTGATTTCGATCGGCGCCATCGTGAGTTGCTCGCGGGGCGCGGCCAAAGCTTCGGGAATAAAAATCTCTTCGCGGGCGCGCCTCACATCGGCGAAATAGGCTTGCGGACTGAGTCCGGTGCAGGTTCCGTGTTTTCGCCATTCGTAACGCGCCAGCCCCTCGTTGGGAAAAATCCCATGCGTCAGTTCCAGCGCGATGCGTGAGGGCTGCGGCGCATTGGGATTGCAGTCGCTGGGATAGCCGCGATCGAATTGCGGCCACAGGCCGTGCACGACGAAGCCGAGCCCCGAGCCGATGCTGCATTGGTCGGGCGACTTCGCGGCGCCGCCGGAATCACAAAATCCCGGCGACCATGAAAGCGTGAGGAGATAGAAGTCGAAATTGCCCGGCGCTATGGAGGCTGGCAGCGGCGCGACAGCGGGCGTTGGCTGCGCCGGCGTTGAACAGCTATCCAGAGCGCAGGGCGCGGGGGTCGATGTCGCGGGGGCGCGGAACATCCGGTCCCAAAGACTTTGGGCTGAAGCGGGGGCAGAAAGCGCGGCGAAAGCAACCGCCGCCGCAAGGCAGACTCCAACGCGTCCAAACGCCATGCGCCCACCTCGATGCTGAGGGCCCGTCAAGCAATAACCGCTGTTGACGTCATTGCGAGCAACGCGAAGCAATCCAGACGAGAGGCTTCGTGCTGCCGCCCAGTCTGGATTGCTTCGCTGTCGCTCGCAATGACAGCTATCACATCCAGGACAGCCTTACCCAACTCAGTAGCGCGCCCGCAGCGCCGGGCCGCCAAGGTTGCGGTCGAGGAACGGGCGCACCGCGCTGCATCCCGGGGCGTACGCGAGATTGCGGTCGAGCCCGACGACGCACCATTCGACGCCATAGGACCAGCCGACGATGCCCAGATTCTCGCCGATGGCGTAGATGACATTGTGCCGGCGCCCGTCGCTGAGCTCGGCGCGCGCGACGCAATAGCGGCGCGGGATGTAGCCAAGCCCGTTGGCGCGAAAGCCGATCTGGCGAATGCGATCGTAGCCGCCGATCTGCAGCGTCGAACCCCAATATTCGGATTCTTTCTGCGCGAAGCGATCGCTTATGCGGGAGAGAACGCCGGCGTCATCGCAATCAGGCAACTCAGCGGCATAGGGAACGTAGCGCTGCTCCGCCGGCGTCGCATAGGTTTCGGCGCGCGCGGCGCCGATCAATGGCAGAAGCGCTGCGAAGGCGAAGGCAAGGTATTTCATGACCGCCGAATCCTTGGTGGAAACAACGTTGGCGACAATGCGTGCGCCAGTCGAGTCGGTCAAGGGTCGCGTCCTTGCGACTCTGGGCGATTGGGCTCGGAATAGCCCGCTTCCCGCGCAGGGCGGGCGAAGGGGCCAGCCTCAGTTCAGCCGTTCCTTCAGACCGGCGATTTCGCGGGTCACCAGTCCGACGCCGTCGGCGCCTTTGGTCTGGTCGCGCAGCACGATTTCAGCGGCTTTCACCGCCTGGTCGGCAGCGGCGGCGCGGACGTCGGCGGTCGCTTGCGCTTCGGCGAAGGCGATCTTCGATTCGGCCTGTTTGGTGCGCCGCGCGATGAAATCGTTCATGCGGGCCGCCGCCTCTTTGGCCATCTGCTCGGCCTGGGTTTTTGCGTCGGCGATGATCGCGGCCGCTTCCGCTTCGGCCTCGGCCTTCTTCTTGTCGAAGCTGGCGAGCAGCGCCGTCGCTTCGGCTCGCAACTTTTGCGCCTGGGCAAGTTCGTCGGCGATCGCCGCGCCGCGCGCGTCCAGCGCCGAAAACACCATCTTGTGCACGCCGAGATAGAGCATCAGGCAAACGAAAATGATGAAGCCGAGCGTGACGTAAAATTCAGCGTCGATGACCATGGGAACGCTCCCGCTCAGTTCGTCTTGACGGAGGCGATGGCGGCCTCGACAGCTCCGGCGGCGGCCGGACGGCCAAGCAGCCGCTCGAAAATTGCCGCTGCCGCATCCCGCGCGATTGTGCTGACATTGGTCATTGCCTGTGTGCGCATCGTCGCGATCTGGGCCTCAGCGGCGGCGAGCTTCGCGGCAAGCTCGCCTTCAAGCGACTTGCGCCGCGCGTCGCTCTCCGCGGCGAGCTTGTCGCGCGCTTCCTGCGCGACGCCCTGCGCCCGCCCTCTCGCGTCCGCCAGCATTTTAGCGTGCGCCGCGGCGGCCGCGTCAGCCTGCTGCTGCATGGCTGCGGCGTCGTCCAGATCCTTGGCGATGCGCGCTTTACGCTTTTCTATGACCGCGCCGACGGCCGGAAGCGCTTTCTTCGACATGAAGTAATAGAGCGCGCCAAAGGTGATCGCCAGCCAGAGCAGCTGCGAGGGAAATGTCGCCGTCTCGAATGGCGGGAACGCCGCGTGTTCGCCGCCGGGCTCATGCCCGACTTCGGTCTTTGTCGCAGAGGCGGCGGGGGCGGTTTGAGCCATGGCTTCAAAGAATCCCTGGAACCGGGAAGCGCCGCGAGGCGCCTCCCCATTCAGACCGGAAAGGTGATTGTCAGACCGCGAACAGCAGCAGGAACGCGATCAGCAGCGCGAAAATGCCGAGCGCTTCGGTCACCGCGAAGCCGAAAATCAGGCGGCCGAACTGGCCTTCGACGGCGCTCGGATTGCGCAGCGCGCCATTCAGAAACTGGCCGAACAATGTGCCCACGCCGATGCCCGCGGCGCCGGTTCCGATGGCGGCGAGACCTGCACCGATGTATTTGGCGGCCAGGGCAATTTCATGGGGTTCCATTCGTAACTCCTGCTTCTCTATGAATAGATGATTGTTCGGGTTGATCGGGCCGGTCAGTGACCGGGGTGGAGAGCGTCGTTGAGGTACATGCAGGTCAGCATGGTGAAGACGTAGGCCTGCAGGAAGGCGACCAGCAATTCCAGCGCGTCGAGGCCGATGGTCATCGCCAGCGGCAGCACCGCCAGCACCTTGATCGCGCCGGCGGCGCCAAGCAGCATGACGACAAAGCCGCCGAACACGTTCAGCGTGATGTGGCCGGCCAGCATGTTGGCGAACAGACGCACCGAATGGCTGAGCGGGCGCGACAGGAAGGAGATGATCTCGATCAGCACGACCAGCGGCAGGATGTAGATCGGCACGCCCGACGGCACGAACAGCTTGAAAAAGTGCAGCCCGTTTTCCTTGATGCCGACGATGACGACGGTGAAAAACACCAGCAGCGCCAGCGAGACCGTGACGATGATATGACTGGTGACGGTGAAGGCATGCGGAATCAGGCCGACGAGATTGCTGAGCAAGATGAACAGGAACAGGCAGAACACCATCGGGAAAAACCGCATCCCATGTTCGCCCGCCGCCGAGCGCACCATGCCCGCGACAAACTCATAAGCCATTTCGGCCAGCGACTGCAGGCGGCCGGGAATGCCGTCGCCGCCACGCGCGCCGATCATCATCAGCGCGCAGGCGAGCCCCACCGCGATCAGCATGTAGAGCGCGGAATTGGTGAACGAAAAATCCTTGCCCGCGATCGTCGCCGAAACGATCGGCGTGATCGCAAATTGTTCAATCGGATTAATTGCTGGCGCCGCCAAAATCTCAGTCCCCGTCTTCGTCGTCGCCCGCCGGCGCTTTCGGCAATTCGTTATTCGGCACGTCTTTAACTGGCGTCCTTGCGCGAGACAAGGGCGAAGTCACACGAATGACGTTCCACACGCCGGCGACCACGCCGATGAGGAAGAACGCGATCAGGAATGCCGGCTTTGTCCCCAACCATCGATCGAGCTGCCAGCCCAGCAGGCCGCCAACCACGATCGCCGCAGCGAATTCGCTGGCCGCGCGAAGTCCAAGCGACATCGCCGAGCCAAACCCATCGCGAGATTCTTCACCCCCGCCTTGCGGCGGCGTTGCGCCCGGCTTCTGGCGCTGCGCCTTCAACGCCCCCGACAAATTGTCGAGCCTCGCGCGCAACGCCTCGTCATCGTCGTCTCGCGCCATGATTTCCTCCGGCGCGAATTGCCGTCCAACGATTTGATTGAGAAGTCAACCAAGCCCCCGCAAAGTCGCGGCAACCTATTGGCGGCGACGGGGGCTGTCAAGAAACCGCGACGCGAACGTAACATATTGATTATCATTATATAATTAGCGGCGTGATGATCGAGGGGCCGGCTGGTGAAACGCCGCAGCGACGCGCGCGCCTCGGCTCATCGCGCTGCGCGGCGCTCGCTCTGCCCGAGCGCCGCCCGGCTTTGCTTGACCCCGCAGCGCCTCTGGGGCAAGGCAGGCGCGTCGCGCGAGGCTGCCTCCATGTCCGATTCAATCCTGCCGGCGCCGCGCGGCCAAAACCAGCCGGGCGGCATGGTGTCGCTGTTCAAGCACCGGCCGCGCATCCTGATGTGCGCCGCGGTGGGCGTTGCCGTCTATCTCGCGCTTCCCGGAGAGATGCGCGTCGCGACGCGCAGCCTGCTGGCGTGGAACGTCGCCACGGTCCTGTTCATCGCGCTTGTCGGCTGGATGGTGGCGCGCTCCAGCCTACAGACGATCGCCTCCCACGCTTCGCTGGAGGATGAGAACCAGTGGGTGCTGCTGGTGGTCGGCGTCATCGCCGCGTCAGCCGCGATGGCGGCGATCGCCGCCGAACTCAGCATCGTCAAGGATATGACTGGCTTGCACAAGGCCGAGCACATCCTCCTGACCGCGACCACGATCCTGAGCGCCTGGATATTCATTCATCTGATGTTCGCGCTGCATTACGCGCATGAATATTATGCGCCGACGCGGACGCGCGACGATCCGCCCGAAACGACGCGCGCCGGCCTGAAATTTCCCGCCGACGCCGCGCCGTCATATGGCGACTTCGCCTATTTCTCATTCGTCATCGGCTGCGCCTGCGCCACCGCGGATGTCGAGACGATCTCGCGCCCGATGCGCAATGTCGCGCTTTGCCACGGCGTCATCGCGTTTTTCTTCAACACGATCGTGCTGGCTCTAACGATCAACATCGGCGCGGGATTGTTCTGATGGCGTGTGGCAGCCGGATCGCGTGGCGCAGATCCCTTCTCCCCTTGCGGGAGAAGGTGGCCGCGAAGCGGTCGAATGAGGGGTTGGTTCGACTGGTTACGCGGCGGCTCAGCTCCTCACGCTCAATCAGGCGCCAACCCCTCATCCGTCAGCTTTGCCGACACCTTCTCCCGCAAGGCGAGAAGGGGAGCGCGCCTAGTCAAAATCGACGCAAGGCCACGCGCCACCTGGAAAGAAAACATGTCTGACGAACCAACCCAGCGCGTTCGCGCCATCCTGCCGCGCGGGCTGATCGATCGCGGCCCCGCCGATATCGCCGCCGCCGAGGCGATGATGGAGAAAATTCGCGAGGTGTACGAACTCTACGGCTTCGAGCCGGTGGAGACCCCGTTCATCGAATATACCGACGCGCTGGGAAAATTCCTGCCCGATCAGGACCGGCCGAACGAAGGCGTGTTCTCATTTCGCGACGACGACGAGCAATGGCTGTCGCTGCGCTACGACCTCACCGCGCCGCTCGCCCGTTATGTCGCGGAGAATTACGAGCGGCTGCCAAAACCCTATCGCAGCTACCGCGCCGGCTGGGTGTTTCGCAACGAAAAGCCGGGGCCGGGGCGGTTCCGGCAGTTTATGCAGTTCGATGCGGATACGGTGGGCGCCGCCAGCGTCGCCGCCGACGCCGAGATTTGCATGATGGCGGCGGACTGCATGGAGGCGCTGGGGATCGCACGGGGGCAGTACGTCATCAAGGTGAACAACCGGAAGGTGCTCGACGGCGTGATGGAGGCGATCGGGCTGGGCGGGGCCGAGAACGCCGGGCGACGACTGACGGTGCTGAGGGCGATTGATAAGCTCGACCGCTTGGGCGTTGACGGTGTGCGCGCGCTGCTCGGTGCGGGACGCAAGGATGAGAGTGGCGATTTCACCAAGGGGGCTGGACTAGAGTCCGAACAAATTGACCGAGTATTTTCGCTTCTGGGCGGTGAGATCTCGCTGCTTCCCGGCGAGAGCGGGCCGGCATTGATCGGCGGAAGCGGACCCTTTGGTGTCGAGCGCTTCGACGATGAACAGGCTGTAGATATGGAGCGCATCGGCGTCTCCGAATACATTAGCAACCAGCAGACTTTACGACTTTGGGAGAGAGGATTTCAGGATTGTCCGACCGTTTTGGTTGCCCTCCGTGAGCTTCAAGAAATTTCTCTACTATGTGAAGCTGCCGGTTACGGTACACGCCGCATCCGCATCGACCCTTCCGTCGTGCGCGGCCTCGAATATTACACCGGACCGGTCTTCGAGGCCGAACTCACCTTCGAAACACGGGGCGAAGATGGCAAGCCGATCCGCTTCGGCTCGGTCGGCGGCGGCGGGCGTTACGATGGGCTCGTTGCGCGCTTTCGCGGCGAGCCGGTTCCCGCCACCGGCTTTTCGATCGGAATTTCCCGGCTTCTCGCGGCGCTGCGCGCCATCGACAGCCCCATCGTCGCATCCGCCAAAAAGCCCGGCCCTGTCGTTGTCGCCGTGCTCGACCGCGATCACATGGCGAACTACCAGAAACTTGTCGCGCAGCTTCGCGCCGAAAACATCGCCGCCGAACTTTACCTCGGCGCCGCCGGCCTCAACGCGCAGCTCAAATACGCCGACCGGCGCGGCGCGCTTTGCGCGGTGATCCAGGGCTCGAACGAGCGCGACGCGGGGCAGGTGGCGATCCGCGATCTGGTGCTCGGCGCGGAGCTTGCGAAAGCGAGCAAGGACCGCGCCGACTATCTCGAACTGCGCCAGAAAGCCCAGTCGCTGGCGCCCGAGAGCGAGCTGGTGGCGCGGGTGAAAGAAGTGTTGGCGCGGCATGGCTGAATCAGGCGCTGCAAAATTTAGCCGAGGCTGTATAATGGGCGGGCCTGGAAAGACGCTTGTCATTCCCGCGAACGCGGGAATCCAGACTTGGCGACAAGCGCTTGGGCTTAGGCTGGATTCCCGCGTTCCCGGGAATGACAGTTGTTGCCGCGAGTGAAGCGAGACTGACTTGGCTAACGCAAAGTCCGCAAAAAAAGCCAGCCTCAGCGCTCCGCCGGTGCAAGCCCGCCGCTTCCAGCATACGCGCGAGGCGCGGGCGTCCTCGATGCTGGAAGATTATACCGAACTGATCGCCGACCTGATCGCCGCCAGTGGCGAGGCGCGCACCACAGACATTGCCCAGCGGCTTGGCGTCGCCCACCCGACCGCTAGCAAGACCATCGCCCGGCTTAAGCGCGAGGGGCTTGTCACGGCAAAACCCTATCGCGGCATTTTCCTCACCGAGGCCGGAGTCGCGATGGCCGACAAGGTGCGCCAGCGCCATCGTCTCGTTGTCGATCTGCTACTCGCTGTGGGGGCGCCGCGCGAAGCGGCGGAAGCCGACGCCGAGGGCATCGAGCACTATGTGTCACAAGCAACGCTGAAGGCGTTCGAAGCGTATCTGCGCCAGCGCGGATAGAGGGGCGGCAACAATGGCGACCTCGAAGACGACCTCGTCGGATGGCGCGGCGATCGCCTGGGAGGAATGGGGCAATCCCTCGGGTCGCGAAATCCTGTTCATTCACGGCTTCAACCAGTGCCGCTTCTCGTGGGCCCGCCAGACCGCCGATCCCCAGCTCGCCAGCCGCTATCGAATGGTCGCGTTTGATCTGCGCGGCCATGGCGAGTCGGACAAGCCGCTTGGCCCCGAGTGCTATGCGGCGGACAAACTGTGGGGCGACGATGTCGCCGCCGTCATCGCGTCGGCCGGCCTCAAACGCCCGGTGTTTGTCGTCTGGTCCTATGCCGGCCGGGTCATCGCCGACTATATCCGCACGCATGGCGCCGGCGCGATCGGCGGCGTCAACTTCGTCGCGGCGCGCACGCGCGTGGCGCCCTCTATGCTCGGCCTCGGCCAGCGCAATCTCCGCCCCATGACGTCGGAGGAGCTTTCTCAAAACATCGCGGCGACGCGGAGCTTCCTGCGCGCCTGTTTTGAGCTTCAGCCGTCACAACAGGACTTCGAAATCATGCTGGCGTTCAACATGATCGTCCCCGCCCGCGTGCGCGCGCTGGTTCTCGGACGCGACACCGATACGATCGACGCCACGCAATCGCTGACCTGCCCCGCGCTTGTGACGCATGGGACGAAGGATCAGTTGTTTCTGCCTGGCCTCGCCGAATTCACCGCGTCCTGTGTCAAGGGCGCGCGGCTGTCGCTCTATGAGGGAATCGGCCACGCGCCGTTCTGGGAGGACGCGCCGCGGTTTAATCGTGAGCTGGCGGAACTGGTGGGGTGAGTCTCAACCTTCTTCCCCTCGCAAAGGGCGTTCGGAAGAACGCCCGTCTCTCGACGGGCTATTGCGGGGGAAAGGCGCTCAGCTCTTCCCTCTGTTCTGCCGGTTCTCGATCAAATCATTGACCACGGCGGGGTCGGCCAACGTCGAAGTGTCGCCCAGCGCGCCATAGTCGTTCTCGGCGATCTTGCGCAGGATCCGGCGCATGATCTTGCCCGAGCGGGTTTTGGGCAGGCCGGGCGAAAACTGGATAAGGTCAGGCGAAGCGATCGGTCCAATTTCCCTCCGCACCCAACTGACAAGCTCCTTGCGCAGCGCGTCCGTCGGCTCGGCGCCGCCCATCAGCGTCACATAGGCATAGATGCCCTGCCCCTTGATATCATGGGGATAGCCGACCACCGCCGCCTCCGACACTTTCTCATGCGCCACAAGCGCGCTCTCGACTTCCGCCGTGCCCATGCGATGTCCCGAGACGTTGATGACGTCGTCAACGCGTCCAGTGATCCAGTAATAGCCATCCTCGTCGCGCCGGCAGCCGTCGCCAGTGAAATACTTGCCGGGATAGCTGGCGAAATAGGTCTGGACGAAACGCTCGTGATCGCCGAACACTGTGCGCATCATGCCGGGCCAGGCGTCGATGATCACGAGATTGCCCTCACACGCGCCTTCGAGCGCCTTGCCCTGGGCGTCGACGATTTGCGGCTGTACGCCAAAGAACGGCCGCGTCGCCGAACCGGGTTTCAATTTGGTAGCGCCCGGCAGCGGCGTAATGAGGATGCCGCCGGTCTCCGTCTGCCACCAGGTGTCGACGATCGGGCAGCGATCGTCGCCGACGACGCGGTGATACCATTCCCACGCCTCCGGGTTGATCGGCTCGCCGACCGATCCGAGCAACCGCAATGAAGCCCGGCTGGTCTTTTTCACCGGCTCCTCGCCCGCCCCCATCAGGGAGCGGATGGCGGTCGGAGCCGTATAGAAAATATTGACCTTGTGTTTGTCGACGACTTCCCAAAACCGGCTCATCGAGGGGTAGTTGGGAATGCCCTCGAACATAACGGTGGTCGCGCCGTTGGCGAGGGGGCCATAGACAATATAGGAGTGGCCGGTCACCCAGCCGACGTCGGCGGTGCACCAGTAGATATCGCCGTCATGATAGTCGAAGACATATTCGTGCGTCATCGAGGCATAGACGAGATAGCCGCCGCTCGTGTGGACGACGCCTTTGGGCGCGCCGGTCGAGCCTGACGTATAGAGAATGAACAGCGGGTCTTCCGCTCCCATCGGCTCGGGCGAACAATCCGCTGAGACCTGCCCCATCGCTTCATCGAGCCAGACGTCGCGCCCCGCCTTCCAACTGACCGCCCCGCCGGTGCGTTTGACCACCAGCACCGTCTTGACGCAGCCGGCCTTGTCGGCGGCGATATCGACATTGGCCTTCAGCGGCACTTTGCGACCGCCGCGCAAGCCTTCGTCGGCGGTGATGACGACAGCGGAATTGGCGCCTTCGATGCGGCTCGCCAACGATTCCGGAGAGAAGCCGCCAAACACGATCGAGTGAATCGCCCCAAGCCGCGCGCAAGCCAGCATGGCGTAGGCGGCCTCGGGGATCATCGGCATATAGATGGTGACGCGGTCGCCCTTCTTGACGCCGAAGCGCTTCAGCACATTGGCGAGCCGGCAGACCTGTTCGTGCAATTGCGCGTAGGTGATGTGGCGGGAATCGGCGGGATCGTCGCCCTCCCAGATGATCGCGGTCTGGTTGGCGCGCCTGGGCAAATGCCGGTCGATGCAATTGGCGGAGACGTTGAGGAGGCCGTCCTCGTACCATGCGATTGAGACATTGCCGGGCGCGAACGAGGTGTCTTTGGCGCGCGTGTAGGGCTTGATCCAGTCGATGCGCCTGCCCTGTTCGCCCCAGAATCCCTCGGGATCGCTGATCGAACGCGCATACATGGCGCGATAGCCCGCCTCGTCGACATGCGCCCGCTTCGCCCATTCCTGTGGGACGTCATAAAGCTTGCCTGACATGAATTCCTCCCGCACGGATCGGCGTTATTATCCCGCCATTATGCCCCACGACATTGCGCTGCGACAAGCAAGCCGGGGGTCAGCCTTTAGTCGTGTGGCCTTGAGGTTCGATAGAGTCGCTTGGCGGGAATACCCGCGGCTCAAGATTATCCCTGATGGCTCACAACCCGCCCAGCTTGCAGATCAGCGCCCATTCGTCGTCCGCCACCGGCTGCACGGACAGGCGGGAGTTATTCGCCAGAACCATTTTGGCGAGGCGCTTGTCTTGCTTGATCGTCTCCAGCGTCACCGGCTCGGGCAGCGCGCGGACAGCTGCGATATCGACCATGCCGAACCTGCCGCTTTCGTCGGTGGGGTCGGGATAATAGAGCTTGGTCACCTTGACGATCCCGACGATCGCCTTGCCCTCGTTGGAATGATAGAAGAACCCCTGCTCGCCCAGCTTCATGGCCATCATGTTGAGCTTGGCGGAATGATTGCGAATGCCGTTCCAGCTTGTGCCCTTCGCGCCCGCCTCGATCATCTGGTCGAAGGACCAGGCGGAAGGCTCGCTCTTGAACAGCCAGTGCGCCATTTCAGCCTCAAGCCAGCGGCGCGCCGACGCCCTGGCGCCAGGCTTTGACATCGACCGAGGCGAACAGCCCCGCTTTGGTGAACGGATCGGCCGCAGCCAGCCCGCGCGCCTCGGCCTCATCGGCGCAATCATAGATCAGCATCGAACCGACCGGAGTCTTCGTATCGGGCCCGAGCAGCGCGCCGGCGACCTTCAGTTTTTCCTTCAGGCCATTGAGATACGCGAGATGCTCCGGACGGTGGTCGAGGCGGGTCTGCTGGTGACCCGCCTTATCCAGACATATCGCGACAAACAGCATCGAAATCTCTCCTTTGCTGGCAAATCTAGGGGAACGACGCGAAGGCGTAAAGCCGCGGTGAGCGTTCTTGTCGCAATCTCGGCCGCGACGTTGTAAAGACGGCGCCGGACGCGATGCCCCGAGGGGGAAGCTTCGCCGCCGGAGGACGTGGACTCGTGGGAATGATGGCGGCGCAGGAGGCGGCTGATCGCGATGCTCTGGTTGAGGCGTTGGGCGGCCGTTCGATCGTGCTTGTGGGCATGATGGGCGCCGGCAAGACTTCGGTCGGGCGACGGCTTGGCGCGCGGCTCAATCTGCCGTTCGTCGATGCCGACCACGAGATCGAGGCCGGCGCGCAGATGACGATCCCCGAGATTTTCGAGCGCTTCGGCGAACCCTATTTTCGCGACGGCGAGCGCAAGGTGATCGCCAGGCTGCTGCTCGACGGGCAAAAGGTGCTGGCGACCGGCGGCGGCGCGTTTATGAACCCTACGACCCGTCAGCGCATCGCCGAATCGGGCATATCGATCTGGTTGAAGCCGGACTTCGACGTGCTCATGCGCCGCGTGCGCAAGCGCTCGAACCGCCCGTTGTTGCAGACCGCCGATCCCGAAGCGACGGTTCGCCGCCTGCTCGAGGAACGCACGCCAATCTATCGGCTCGCCGACCTGACCATCGAATCGCGCGATGGGCCGCACGATGTCGTTGTCGGTTCCATCGTTGAGAAGCTTCGCATGCATCTGCGCGCCGCCCGTGTCCCCCTGCCAGCCGACGCGATAAGGCAAGTGCGCGTTACGCTGGGCGCCCGCAGCTACGACATCCTGATCGGCGAAGGGTTGATCGAGGCGGCGGGAGTCCATGTCGCCAAGCTCGCGCCCGGCGCCAAATGTGCGGTAGTCACCGACGCCAATGTCGCTCGCCTGCATCTCGATCCGCTTATGCGAAGTCTGGACAAGGCAGGAGTGCAGGCGACCCCGATCGTGGTTCCGCCTGGCGAGGCGAGCAAGTCCTACGCGCATTTCGCCGAGGTCTGCGACGGTCTGATCGCCGCGCATATCGAGCGGCGCGACATTGTCATCGCCCTGGGCGGCGGAGTGGTTGGCGACCTCGCCGGCTTCGCCGCCGCCAGCGTGCGGCGCGGCGTGCGGCTCGTGCAGATCCCCACCACGCTGCTTGCGCAGGTCGATTCGTCGATCGGCGGCAAGACGGGGATCAACTCGGCCCACGGCAAGAACCTCGTCGGCGCCTTCCACCAGCCCTCGCTCGTGCTGGCCGACACCGGCGCGCTCGACACGCTGAACGCACGCGAGTTCCGCGCCGGCTATGCCGAGACGGTGAAATACGGGCTCATCGGCGACCGGGAATTCTTCGATTGGCTGGAACATTCCTGGCGTGACCTGTTTGCCGGCGGTCCCGCGCGTCAACGGGCGATCGCGACGAGCTGCGCCGCCAAGGCGCGCGTCGTGGCGGCGGACGAAACCGAGCAGGGCGAGCGCATGCTGCTCAATCTGGGCCATACGTTCGCGCATGCCTTCGAGCGGCTGACCGGATACGACGGCGCGCGGCTCGTGCACGGCGAGGCCGTTGCGATCGGCATGGCCTGCGCGTTCCGTTTTTCGCGCGAGCTGGGACTGTGCCCGGGTCAAGATGCGGTGCGCGTCGAGAATCATTTGCGCGGCGTCGGCCTTCCCACGCGAATGAACGACATTCCGGGGTTTAAGGTCGAGCCGCAGGCAATCCTGTCGGCGATGCGCCAGGACAAGAAAGTCGACAGCGGCCGGCTGACTTTCATCCTCGCACGCGGCATTGGCGAAAGCTTCATCGCGAGAGATATCGGCGAGGACAGAGTGATGGCGTTTCTCGCCGACGAAGCTGCGCAGAAGGCGCACATCCTTCCGGGGTCCTGAGGCGATCATGTCCTATTCAGTTGCGGCGCTGATTGTGCTGGCCAGCCTGGTTGCGTCGGCGTTTTTCGCCGGCGCGGAAACGGCGCTGACCGCCGCATCGCGCGCGCGCCTCCATGCGCTGGAAAAATCCGGCGACCGAAACGCCAGCCTCGTCAACCGGCTCATCGCCAGCCGCGGTCAGCTCATCAGCGCGATGCTGCTGGGCGGCCAAATCGTCAACATCGCCGCTTCGGCGTTCGTCACCAACCTGCTGGTCAACATATCAGGCGACAGCGGCGTCTTTTACGCGACCGCGCTGATGACGACGCTGGTCGTGATCTTTGGCGAGGTGCTGCCCAAAACCATCGCTATTGCGTTTCCCGATCGCGTCTCGTTGCTGATCGCGCCGATGGTGGCGTTTTTCGTGATGATCTTCTGGCCGATCGTCGCCGCCGTCGAAACGATGGTGCGGGGCATGCTGGGCCTATTTGGCGTACACCCTGGCGCGCGCGAAACCGGTCTCTCGGGGCCTGAGGAACTGCGCGGCGCTGTCGACATCCTGCACCGCGAAGGCGGCGTCGAGCGCTCCGAGCGCGACATGTTCGGCGGCCTCCTCGAACTGGGCGAACTCGAAGTCTCCGACGTGATGATCCACCGCACCAAGATGCGCAGCATCGACGCCGATCTGCCGCCGGCCGAACTGGTGCGCGAGGTGCTCGCGTCGCCCTACACCCGGCTACCGCTGTGGCGCGGCCAGCCCGACAACATCGTCGGCATCCTGCACGCCAAGGATTTCTTGCGCGCGCTAGCAGCCGCCGGCGGCGATATGTCGAAGGTCGATGTCGAGGGCATCGCGCTCGAAGCCTGGTTCATCCCCGCCACGACAACGCTGCGCGATCAGTTGCAGGCTTTCCTGCGCCGCAAGACGCATTCGGCTTTGGTCGTCGACGAATATGGCGTCGTCATGGGGCTGGTGACGCTGGAGGACATCCTCGAAGAAATCGTCGGCGACATCAAGGACGAGCACGACGCGCCGGTCCAGGGTCTTCGCGCGCAAGCCGATGGTTCGGTCATCGCGGAGGGCTCCGTCACCATCCGCGAACTCAACCGCGCGATGGACTGGTCGCTGCCCGACGAGGAAGCCACCACCATCGCCGGCCTCGTCATCCATGAGGCGCGCGCGATCCCCAACCCGAGGCAGGTGTTCGTGTTTCACGGGTTCAGGTTCGAGGTGCTGAGGAAGCAGAGGAACCGGATCGCGGCATTGAGGATTACGAAGCTGGCGACCCCTGCGGAAGAAGGACAGACCGCTCCCCGCTCGCGGGGAGAGGGTGGCGGCGAAGCCGCCGGATGAGGGCCAGCGCGAATAGTTGCACGCCAAAATTGCTAGTCTAGGGCCTGTTGAGATTCGGGATTCCCCTTGGGATTTTATCGTGATTCAAGCTTGGGATGGAACGATTCGTTTTGAGCGACGCCCAATGGGCGAAGATGGAACCTCATTGCTTGGGCAAGCCGAGCGATCCCGGACGAAGCGGCGGCGACAATCGGTTGTTTTTGGAGGCCGTCCTTTGGATCGCGCGCACTGGCAGTCCGT
>Ga0209698_10001073_pt1 | contig 31480 bp, 27 predicted proteins | sample LitLauG_LLR_2012_FD_187203 | JGI IMG/M metagenome (GOLD analysis project Ga0209698, IMG submission 187203) | Freshwater sediment microbial communities from Pennsylvania, USA - Little Laurel Run_MetaG_LLR_2012 (SPAdes) (version 2) | ecosystem: Environmental > Aquatic > Freshwater > Creek >... | reverse complement strand
CGGTGGCAGCAACCCGCCGGCTCCCTATCCGCAAGGCCCGGGCGCAGTCAGTGGCGGCGCCAACTGGGGTGGCGGTGGCTTCTTCACCGGCTACTGGCTCACGACGGGCGATCCCAGCACTGGCCAGACCTCACCGTTCAGCAACGGCATCTTTGTGGGCGGCTGGTACACGACCACGACCAAGTTCAGCATGACTTCGGGCACGAGCGGTATTTACGTCGCGCCAACCTGCCCGTAATCACGAGTAAGTTAAATTGACACAAGAAGGGTGGCCCTTACGGCCACCCTTCTTTTTTTTTCGGTCGAGGCGGTATGCAGACCGTCGCGCCAATAGCAAGGAATGGCCGGAAGCGCCGGCGGATTATGCAGCGTTTGCCAATTGCGCCCCGACTTTTCGGGGCGCAACCTTTTCCCGCTCGGCCGGTGCCGCCGCGAAATGATCAAGCCGGGCGCGCAACACCAGCGTGAGCGCCTTGACGGTAATCTCGGACGGGAGATACGGTTTGGCGATTAAATCCTGCCCGCCGCTCAGGGTGGATTTGGCGCGCGAGTTGAAGTCGCCATGCCGGGTGACGAAGACCACGGGCGTGGTGCGGTTGAGGGCCGTCTGGCGGATTTTGGCGCAGAGTTCAAAACCGTTCATGTCCGGCATGTCCACGTCGAGGAAGATCACATCGTAGGTTTGCTTTTCGGCCAGGACCAGTCCCGGCCCGCCGCCCGGCGCGAGGTCCGGTTGCGCGAAGGTCTTTCTTAGCGCCAGCGTGATGGCGCGGCGGCAGATGGCGTCGTCATCCACCGCCAGAATCCGGATCAGGGGACGGCTGACCAGGGCCGGGGGCAGGCGCTGCACGCAGATGACTTCCAGCAAATCCAAAGCGGCGGCCAAGGTGTGCTGCACGGAAGACGTAAAGTGCGATTGATTGCTGGAAGCCTGTCGGGCCAGTCCCTCCAGCGCCGAAGCCAGCAGCCAGACCGGCAGCAATTCCGGCAACTGGGATTGCTTGAGAAGCGGACCGAGCCGGCGGGAAAACTCCAGCAGTTGGTTCATGCTGGCGGCGTCCCTGGGCCGGCGGCTGATTTCAGAAAAAATCGTCCGGAGGATAGCAAGTTGTTTCGGTGCAAAGGCTACAAACTCCTGAAGCACGCTCATTGCCGTGCCGGCTCCGGTTTCCCCCTTGCTGGCTGGGACGACGCCGGCAGGGAGGGGCGCTTTCTCAGCGGCCTCGGCAGCTTGTCCTGCTAGACTGGCTTGCAACTCGTCGAGAAATGCGGCCAGCGCCGGTTGATCGGCCTCGAGTTTTCGTCGGATCGCGCTGGGGTCCGCTGTGGCCGCATTGGCACGACGGTACTTGGTCCAGACCTTGAGCAGGACATCGAGGTTTTTAATGAGCAGCCCCGCCGCCAGCATGAACGCAACGATCAACCCCACGCCGTCGTTGCCGGGTGGCGGTGGGGGCGGTGGCGGCGGGCCAGCGGCCATCCTCTGCTGCTGGCGCTTGAGTTCCCTTTCCAGCGCGGCAGCTTTCGGATCTTTGCTGGCACTCTCCGAAGCCGGTTCAGCGGCGGCCGCAGCCTGGGCGCCCGGCTCAAAGTGCCGGTCGAGCAGAACAGAATAAGAGTCAGCGGCCGGACCCCGGATCGGAAACAAGACAGCCACTGTCAAGAAAATGGTCAGACAGGCCGGAACCGGGATTCCCCTGCGACCAGTCCCTACATGGAACGGGCTGCGAAGATTGCGCAGGTTATAGCCTTGCATCTGCCCTTGAAATTGCTTTTACATTTCTCTCCAACTCAGCATGGCAATGCCATTTCCCGTTCCGAGGGCGTCGTCGTAATGCCAACTGGCGCCGCCGCTGAGGTTGGCCGATTGGACAATCGCCGCGCCGTAAGCCCCGGCCGAGCCGCTGACCGTAAGCGCCGCTTGCGGGGCATTGATGGTGCCAACGAAGGCCGCGCTGCCGCTGTAAGTAATGCTCGTGCAGCCCGGCAGCCCGACGAGGCTACAGTTGGACGCCAGGCTCGTGCCATTGACCACGCCTCCGCCGGAGACCGTCATGGACCCGCCGACAATCAGCTTTAGGCTGGCGCCAGGCTGAATCCAAACGTAGCCGCTGCCGGAGACGGTGAAACTGCCCGTGACCCAGACGGTGGCATTTCCACTGACAAACATCGGTTTTGTGCTGTCGCTGCTCGTGAAGCTGGACATCTCATAAGTGCCGCTCGGCACCAGCGTCACATTGGAGCCGCCGGCGGTGCTCACGGTGGGCGCGAAGTAAGGGCCGCCGCCGGGCGGCGCGTTCGTGGGAAACGAGGCGTTCATGTTATTGTTGGTCCACCCGGCCTCGGCCCCGGTATGATTGGTCACCCAGGAAACGTCACCGATAGCGCCGCCTGAAAGCGAAATCGTACCGCCGGGACCGGTCGTGGCGGTGCCAAAAACTTTGCCTGTGCCGATGTTCAACGCGTTGGCCGCAGTTGAAGTGGTCGCGATTTCCCCGGTCGCATTCCGGTTGGTGGCCGTCGAATAGGCGCCGTTCCGCGAGTCAAAACCGTCCACGATCCCGCCGCCGCTCATGGTAATCGTCCCGGTTGCGGCAATGGCATAGGTCCACCCGGAAACATTCGTGGTGCAGACCTTTACCATCCTGGAAATATATTGGTTGGTGTTCAGCGGCGAGAGAACATAGCCCTGGGAATAAATCACCGGATTATTCGCGGTGGCGTTGTAAAGGGTGACATAAAAATAACTGCCATCCGTGAAGTTTCGTTGCTTGGTATAAACGGTTTGACCGGCGATCACGCCCGCCGTCCAGCCGTTCGCGCTGGGGCTGCTGGAGTCGTCGTGCAGGTGCGTCAGGGCTTCCTCGATGCCGGCTTCCAAGACTGGAATGGCCTGGTTCCAGCCCAGCGAGCGGATGACGATTCGGTTGCGGGAGGAAACCAGGTTGAGCAGGCTGGCGAGCACGATCCCGATGGCCATGCAAAAGAACAGGGTGATCATCAGCGTGCTGCCCGCCGTGGGTGACTTGGATGGAAATGTCATCGTGGTTAAAAGTTTCGCAGGGTGTATTGGGCGGATTCGATGTTCTCGGTATTCGCCGTGGTGCCCATTATTTTTTTCGCACAGCTCCATGTCACCTGGATCACGCGAGCATTGGTGACAACCGCCGGGAGGTAGCAGTCGAAGGTGTTGGAGATCGCTGTGTGCTGGAAAATGAAAAACTGCAGGGAATTGCAATTGGTCAAGTAAGTCGTGTTGGTTCCCCCGCTTGTCCGCACGAGCGTCCCATTGGCCGGGTTGAACGCGTATTGGAGCGCATTGCCGTTGACATCCAGGAAGGTCAGGCTGTTGGTCGCATAGGCCGTCAAAGAGTGGGCCTGCCGGATGTCCTTGGACATCTTGTCCAGCGCCAACTGGCTTTGCTGGCAGAGGGCGGTGTAATTGTTCAGGCCCAGAAAGCTGCGGGTGCAAACGACGTACAGCAGCGCAATCACGGCGGCGCCCAGCGCCCCCAGCGCCGCAGCGGTCATCAATTCGACCAGTGTGAAACCCGCCCGCCCGCGGGCGCTAGTGATTGTAGTTTTGCATTCCATACTGGGAGACGAAGGTGCTCATGGTTTTCGTGCGGGTGACGTTGCCGGTTGTCCAGGTCAGGGTGATTTGAATCATGCGCAAATCATTCGAATAGGTTTCGGTCAGCGGCGCGCTCGTCACGCTCACCGTGCCCGTGTAATTGAAACTACTACCGGAGGAATTGGTGGGGTTGCTGGCGTAATAAGGTTCCGTGAACGACGTCGGGATGTAGCCGGCGAGACTCGTCACCTGGCTCCAATTGAACAGCCGCACCACCTCCATCTTGGACGCCAGAATCTGCGTCGCGCGTTCGCTTTGCCGCGCGGAGCGAATCTCCTGGACCGCGAAGGTAATCCCTGAGTATAGCCCCGCCAACAAAATCCCCAGCAGAGCGACGCCCATCATCACCTCGACCAGCGTGAACGCCAAATGAGACGACCAGCAGGCCACTGGCCCGCCAGGCCGCGATGGACCGGCGTGGTTCTGTCTTGCGCGGGACTCGATTCGGTCATTCGGCAGACATCGCAAACACATTTGGCGACAGTAAAAGCAACTTCGATACCGTCCAATGCTACCGCCTGCTTGATCTGGAATGGCCGGGCAGGGTTGGCGGTGAAAAATCCATCCCAAGCCTCGCAGCCGTTCATGTCTTAAGAACCCTCGTGGGGCGATCCGGCGCAGTATTTGCTTTGGGCAGGCTGGTTGATAACAGACGGTACAAGCAAGCATGTGCAATTCTGGGCAAATTCGTCCTCAAATTAGGCACTGGGTGTTCCTTCTCCTGCTGACGTTCCTAACCGGGATCGGGGCAGAATTGCCGGATGCCGCGCCGACCACCGGCTCCGCGGCCGGCGGGAACCCGCTGCTCAAACTTACCCAACTCAGTCTGGAAGACCTCATGGCGGTGAAAGTGGACACGGTCTATGGCGCCTCCAAATATGAGCAGAAAACCACCGAGGCTCCGTCTTCCGTCAGCATCGTCACGCAGGACGAGATCAAACGCTACGGTTATCGAACGCTGGCCGAGGTCTTGGGAAGTTTGCAGGGCTTCAACGTGTCGTACGACCGGAACTATTCTTACCTGGGCGTGCGCGGCGTAAGCCTGGGGGATTTCAACAGCCGGGTGCTGCTGCTGATTGACGGCCATCGCGTGAACAACAACCTCACCGACGGCGCGTACATCGGCACGGAATTCCCTTTGGACGTGGACCTGATTGACCGCGTCGAAGTCATTCGCGGCCCTGGCTCGGTGCTCTACGGCAACAATGCGTTCTTTGCAGTCATCAACGTCATCACCCGCAAAGCCGGCCAGGTGAACGGCACCGAAGTTGCCGGAGAATACGGTGCGTTCGGAACTTACAAGGCCCGGGTCACCATCGGCAAGACGTTCACCAACGGCCTTGCGCTGCTGGTTTCCGGCTCCTACGACGATAGCACGGGGCCGAAGGAGCTTTTCTTTAAAGAATTCAATAACCCGGCGCACAATAACGGCCTGGCTGAGAACATGGATGGCGACTCCTCCAAGAGTTTCTTCGGCTCGTTAAGTTATCGGGATTTTACATTGCAAGGCGGATATATCAGCCGCGCCAAGGTCAATCCCACGGCCGAGAATTACACGACGTTCAACGATCCCCGGCTCCGCACGGTGGATGACCGGAGTTATGTGGATTTGAAATTTGCGCATGAGTTTCCCGACGCGCTGGATTTGAGCGCCCGGCTCTACTACGACCGTTCCGGTTTTCAGACGGGTTATCCCATCGGTGATCCGACGGCCACGTCATTTTTCCAGGAGGTACAGGCGGGCGAATGGTGGGGCGCGGAACTGCAACTCAGCAAGAAGCTCTGGGAGAAACACGTCATTTCCATGGGCGCCGAATACCGCGACGACTTCCGGCAGACGGATCGCATTTTCGAGGGCGGCACGACTTACACGGCGGTCCATACCAACCGGCAAAGTCATGGCGTTTTCGTGCAGGGTGATATTGCCTTGCTGAAAAATCTTCATCTCAACGGCGGCGTGCGCTACGACCAATACGGCGCGTTTGATCCCTCGTTCAGTCCGCGGCTGGCCTTGATCTACAACCCGCTCCCGCAATCCACGTTCAAAGCCCTGTACGGAACCGCCTTCCGCACGCCAAATTTTCTGGAGTTGAGCGATCCCCGGTTCCAGAAAATCCAGCCGGAGCAGATCAAGTCTTACGAGTTGGTTTATGAGCAGGGGATCGGGACGCATCTCCATGCCTCGCTCTCGGGATATTACAACCAAATGGACGACCTGATCCTTTTCGAGAACGGTCGCTTTGCCAATGTCAATGCCGACACGCGGGGCCTGGAGCTGGCGCTGGAAGGAAACTGGCCTGGCGGCGTCCGCAGTCGGGCAAGCTACACCTTGCAGCGAACCGAGAACCGCTCCGGCAGCCTGGGCTTTCCCGATTCGCCCGAACATCTGCTGAAGTTCAATCTCAGCGCGCCGCTGTTGCGGAACAAGCTTTTCGCCGGGTTGGATTACCAATACACCAGCCGCCGGCAAACGGTTTTCACCACGCCGGGCGGCACGACGATGGCGGGACCGGACGCGCCGGGCTTCGGCGTCGTCAATGTCACCCTGTTCAGCCAGAACCTCGTCAAAAACCTGGAGTTATCGGCGGGTGTTTACAACCTGTTGGACCAGTCCTATTCCGATCCTTCCTCACGCTATCATCTGCAACCTCAAATTCCGCAGGACGGCCGGAGCTTCCGGCTCAAGGCAACCTATAAATTCTGACCTATGAACTCCTCTTTTTCAAAACTTATGAAGACTCCATTGCAAATCATACAACCAATGGCAAAACCAGCTCTTTCGAGAACTGCGCGGACCATCACATGCCTGTTGTCGTGCTGGCTGGGTTTGGTCGTAACCGCCGTGGCGGTGCCGCCGCCGACTATTACGCTCCAACCGACCAACCAGACGGTTGCAGTCGGGGGCATCGCCTCCTTTACTGTTTCGGCCAACGGGAATGGGACCGCCCTTTCCTACCAATGGTATTTCGGCTCCAACGCCATTCCTGGCGCCACCAACAACACATTTCTTACCAACAGCACTTACACCGTCGTCAATGCACAGCCGACCAATGCCGGGCTTTACTATGTTGCCGTCCAGAATGGCGGCGGCACGGTCAACAGCACCAACGTGACTCTAACGGTCAATGGCACCATCGTGGTGGACAATTCCACGAGCGCCAAAACAAACGGCACGACGCTTTCCTGGTCGCACACGGTTGGCAACGGGACCAACCGCATCTTGATTGTTGGGGTGGCAAACCGCGATGGCACAAAGAGCATTGCCAGCGTCAGCTACGGCGCCCAAAATCTCACCTCGATTGGTTCGCAGGCTGGCGGGGGCAACAGTGTAGGAGTTGCTCTCTATCAGCTTCTCAATCCACCCGTTGGCGCTGCCACTGTCACGGTGGTGTTCAATTCTGCCGTCACAATTTCTGCTGGTGCTGTCTCCTTCACCGGGGTTTCCCAGATGGTTCCATTGGGCACTTTTGCCTCAGCCGGCGGCACGAGTTCAAGCGGCTCGGTCAATGTATCCAGTGGCATTAACGAATTTGTGGTGGACATAATGGGAGCAACTGGCGACGGCTTGAGCCTCACCCCGGGTGGCGCTCAGGCACAGCGATGGAACCTCGCCACCGGCACGGCGGGTGGTGATGTTCTTGGCGGCGGCAGCACCCAAAATGGCACGCCCGTTACCACGATGTCCTGGACCTTGGGAGCATCGAAAGCGTGGGCTATCGGAGCCGTTTCACTCAATCCCTATTTTGCGCCAATCACCACGGCGCTCAATTGGAACACTTTCTTTGGCAACAACGGTATTGCTGACCAGGTCAGGGCGATTGCCGTGGACACCAACGGAAACCTGTACGTAACTGGAACCAGCGGCGGAACCTGGGGTTCGCCGCTAAGTCCCTTCGGCAGTGGTTCGTCCTATGCCTTCGTCGCCAAGTTGAACAGCAACGGCAACTTGATCTGGAACACCTTCCTGGGCGCGGACTACGGCTCGGCCATTACCGTGGATGGCAGCGGAAATGTGTTTGTCTCCGGCTACAGCACGACGAACTGGGGATCGCCCGTGCGCGCCTTCGGCGGCGGCGGGCAGGATGCCTATGTCGCCAAGCTGAATGGCAACGGTAGTCTGGCCTGGAACACCTTCCTCGGCGGCAGCGGAACTGACTCGGGCAATGGAATCGCAGTGGACGGTAGCGGAAATGTATATGTTACCGGGTATAGCACCGCGAACTGGGGTGCGCCTCAACGCGCCTACTCATCGGGCTATGACGCCTTTGCAGCCAAATTGAACAGCAGTGGCGGTCTTACCTGGAACACTTTCCTCGGCCAATCGGGTACGGATACTGGCAGCGCGATTACGGCCGATGGCAGCGGCAACGCGTATGTAGCCGGGTGGAGCGATGGAACCTGGGGTTCACCGATGCGGGCCTTTACGACGGGAAGTTCGCGTAATGGCTTTGTAGCCAAGTTGAACAGCACCGGAAGCAACATTTGGAACACCTTCTTAGGTGGCAGCGGACTGAATACACCAAACGGGATTAGTGTGGATGGCAGTGGCAACGTCTTCGTGGCCGGAGTAGACACAGTGACTTGGGGAACGCCCGTGCAAGCCTTCAGCGGTAACAATGATGCCTTCGCAGTTAAACTGAACAGCAGCGGCGCGCTCACTTGGAACACCTTCCTCGGCGGCAGCGGCATGGTCGGGGCCACGGGTGTTGCAATTGATGGCAACGGCAACGTGTTCGTGGCAGGTAATAGTGATTCGACCTGGGGCACGCCCGCGCGGGCCTACAACGGCGGATCGGATGTTTTCACGGCCCAATTGAACAGCAACGGCACCCTCGTCTGGAACACGTTCCTCGGTGGCAGCGGAACCGATTATGGCGATGGCATCGCCACGGACGGCAGCGGCAATCTATATGTGGCCGGAACAAGCTCCGCGAGTTGGGGATCGCCGCTCAATGCCTTTGGCGACGACGTTTTCGTAGCCCGCCTGGGGCCTCCAATAACGGATGTGCGGGTGACGCAGGCTGGCTCCGGCAGCGTCTTTGCCACAAGCAATCTCACCTATACAGTCACTGTAACTAACTTAGGCCCGAATACCGCCAGTGGACTTCTCGTCAGCGATGTCCTGCCTTCCAATAGCACTTTCGTCAGCGCGTCGGGCGGCGGAACTAATGCCAATGGCTTGGTGAACTGGACGCTCACCGGCTTCACCAACACGGCGACGACCAACTTCACCGTGACCGTCACCGCGCCGCCGAGCGGCACGTTGAGCAACGTCGTCAGCGGCACCGCCGCCTCCTACGACCCCAACCCGGCCAACAACAACGGCTCCGCGACCAACGCTCAAGTAATTACCCTCGTCACGCCGCTCGCCGACATAGTTACCACCGTGACCGGTCCGGCCAGCGTTTTCGCAGCGACTAACTATTCCTATACCATCCTGGTAACTAACCAAGGACCTTCTACCGCGAGTGATGTGGTAGTGAGTAATATTCTTCCCTCAGGCGTTGCTTTTGTCAGCGCTTCGGCTGGCGGCGCGAATAACAACGGCGTGGTAACTTGGCCGGCGCTGGCCAGCCTCGTCAGCGGAGTGGGCACTAACTTCAGCGTCTCGGTGATTGCGCCCGCCAGCGGCACCTTGACCAACACCGTGTCCAGCAGCGCCGCGACCAGCGATCCCAATGTCACCAACAACAACGGCAGCGTCGCGGCGGCGCAGGTGGTCAGCACAGTTGTACCTCTCGCCGACATTGCCGCCACCCAGTCCGGGCCGACAAGCGTTTATCCATTTCTGCCGGTGACTTATACTGTGACCGTATCCAATCTGGGACCGTCCACCGCCAGCAACGTGGTGGTCTCCGACACATTGGCGTCCAAATTCAACTTTGTCAGTGCCAGCGCGGGTGGCACCTATATGGCCGGCGTGGTGACCTGGCCAACCCTGGCCAGTCTGCCGGTGGGAGCGACGACTAATTTCACCGTCACGGTGACTCCTCCAAGCAAAGGCACACTGGTCAACGCCGCCGCCAGCACTTCCGCCACGGCTGACCCGAACACTTTCAACAACGATGGTAGCGGTGCGGCCGCCCAGGTCACCACCACCGTCACTTCGCTCAAGGTTGCCAACACCAGCAGCGGGGCCAGCGTAACCACCTTGAATTGGAGTCACACCGTCTCGCCTGGATCGGGCCGCGTTTTGATCGTAGGCGTCTCGATTGATGCTCCCAGCAACACGGTGATTGCGGCGACCTTTGCCAACTTCCTGCCGCTGACGCTGATCGGCCAAACCAACGGCGCGCAAACCAAGGTGGCGATGTATTACTTGATCAATCCGCCGGTTGGTACTTTTCCCATCTCGATCAATCTGACCACCGCCTCCGGCATTGTCGGAGGCGCGGTTTCCTTCAACGGCGTGGACCAGTTGAATCCCATCGCGGCCTTTGCTGGGAACACCGGCACCGGTGGTCAGGCCAGCGTGACTGTGGCCAGCGCGCTCGGAGGTATGGTCGTTGATACTGTCGCGCCCAAAAGTCCCAAGTATGCGCAATCCGCGGACGCGGCGCAGACCGTCGCTTGGAACCTCTCCTCGTCATCTTACGCCGGCGCAGGCAGCACCTCGCCTGGAGCGGCTTTGGTCTCCCCGTCCTGGACGCTGAACGGAAACCCGTCTTGGGCAATGGGCGCCGTGGCGCTCAACCCGGCAACGTTGCTCGCCGACATTACCCTCACCGCGACCGGGCCGTCGACCGTCCTAGCCACCTCGAATCTGACCTACACCCTGACCGTGACCAATCTCGGCACAGATTCCGCCACGAACCTGGTGGTGAGCGACGTGTTGCCGGCGGGAGCGACCTTCGTGAGCGCGTCTTCGGGCGGCTCGAACAACGCTGGCGTTGTCTCATGGCCGGCTTTGACTAACTTCGTCAGCGGAGCGAAAACCAACTACACCCTGACCATCACCGCCACCGCCAATGGTTCTTTGACGAACATCGCTTACAGCACTGCGTCCACAGCCGACCCCGATCCCTCAAACAACAACGGCACCGGGACCAATAACCAGGTCGTCACCACGATTGCCGGATTGGCTGACATCGCGACCACTGTCAACGGTCCCGCCGCCGTGGTCGCCGGTGCGAACTATTCCTACACCGTGCTGGTCACCAACCAAGGTCCTTCCACCGCCGGCAACGTGGTGGCCGGCGACACGCTGCCACCGGGCGTCGCCTTCGTCAGTGCTTCGGCGGGCGGAACTCTCAGCGGCGGGGTGGTCACCTGGCCGGCCTTGGCCAGTCTGCCCAGCGGAACGGCGACCAATTTCACCGTCACCGTCATCGCGCCCGTCGGCGGCGCCTTGACCAACACCGTGTTCAGCACCGCCTTCACCAGCGATCCGAATTTCACCAACAACAATGGCGCGGCGGCGGCGGCGCAGGTCGTGACTACGGTGTACCCCCGGTCGGTGCTGGCTGGAAAATTTATTTCCAACCAGGGTTACCAGGTGCAGTTTGGCGCGCCGCCCAACACGCTGGTGACGATCGAAGCCAGCACCAATCTGGTGGACTGGCAAATTCTGGTGACGACCAACTCGGGCAACGGCTCCGTCACCTTCTTGGACCAGAGCGCCACCAACTATCCGCGGCGTTACTACCGCACTCTGCAATAGCCGTGATTTGCGCCACCGCCTTATTCCGCCAAGCGGGGTGCGGCTGGAAACCGCCGCCGCGCGTCCCTTCCATCCCACACGGGTCTGGCGTAACCTCCGGCTTCCACCGTTGGCCGATGGTCTGCGGCTGCCTCTTTTTCTTGCTGGCGGGCCTGAGCCTGCACTCCGGGCCGCGCAAAGAATACGAGGTCAAAGCCGCGTTCCTCGTCAATTTTACCAAGTTCGTGGACTGGCCGACGAACTCCTATGCCGATTCCAATGCCCCGCTTGTCGTCGGCATCCTCGGCCAGGACCCGTTCGGCCAAGAGATAGACAACGCAGTAAACGGCGAGCTAGCGCATGGCCGCTCGATAGTTGTCAAGCGCCTGCGCATCGAGGACGACCTGCGGAGTTGCCACGTTCTGTTCATCTGCAGTTCAGTGATTCAGCAACTGCCGACAATACTAAATCGGCTCAAGGGCAGTCCGGTTTTGACTGTGAGTGATGTGAAAGTCTTCGCTCAACAGGGCGGGATGTTCAACCTCTTCCTAGTGAACGAAACCGTGAAAATAGAAATAAACCGGGCCGCTGCCGAGCAGGCCGGCTTGCAAGTCAGCTCCAAACTGCTCCAGCTGAGCCGGCTGGTGAAACCAGGACGCGCATGAATTCAACAAAGAAAACTCTGAAGCCTTTTCGCGAACTGATGCCACATCCTCCACTTTTCCAGCTGGTAAATCTCGTAGATCAACCCCAATGCATGATTCACCAATCGCAACGCCGCTTCGCGCGGAACTCCCGCAAGGTGAAGGCAACAGTTTGCCGCCTCAATAATCATGATGCTGCTCTTGGGCTGAATTTCCGGCTCGTTTAGGGTTTGGACATTTCAATCACACTTCAATTCGGGAATTAAAAGCGACGCGTAAACCAGCAAAAAATCACGGCTTCGCCGAGGGCGCAAATTTTTTCGAGGCCCGTCTTTGCGCGAGGACGATGATTTTTGTTGCAGGCGCTCAACGCCTTAAACACGATTTACAGTCGAAACGAAATTTAGATACTAGATCGGGCGGCACAATGTTTGAAAACTCTCGGAGTTCTATGGGTGCGGGCTAATTGAACCGGCCTGAGCCAGCGCAAAACAAAAATCGCGCTGGCCCAAACTGGATCTGCGATCATGCCCAAGCTTAAGATAAAGCGGTTCTATTACCGCAGCGGTCAAATCCACACGGAAATGAGGGAGTTGGAAGGGCGGCTCCACAGTCTTTACCGCACCTGGCATCGCAACGGCCGGCTGGCTCAGGAGCTACGCTATCGCCACGGCCTGCTGCATGGGGTGAGCCGGGAATGGGATGAAAACGGGCATTTGCTGGGCGCGTTCACGATGGTTCACGGCACGGGTCTCCAGCAATACTGGCATGACCACGGCCGGCTGAAAATGGAGATCAGCTCGCTCAACGGCAAATATCACGGGCGCTGCCGGGACTGGCTGCGGGACGGCACCTTGATCCGGGAAGATTATTTTATCAGCAACCAGGAGGTCACCCGCGCCGCGTATCTGAAAGCAGCGGTGAAGAATCCTGATTGGCCGCAATACGGTCGGGAGCCGGCGGGCAAGCCTGCGCGCCCTGGGATCGCGTTGGAACGCAGACAATTTGGATTGTTCATTCAATCTGTTTTGGAGAAACCCGGTCACGCCGAGGCCAGGGCCTGGCTGGAGGCCGAAACGCATCCACAATCCCGTTTGCTGGCAAAGTTTTCGACCACCAAGGCGGCGCTAAAATTTGTGGAACAACTAGATTCTGCGGGTGCGGAAGCCGTCATCATCGCCGCGATTTATGGCGGCAAACGGAAAACACTGTTTGCCGACTGGCTGCTGGTCCAGTTGCCGAAGTCAAAACCCAAGCGGGCGGCATTGCGGAAAATCTGTCAGGATTGCTGCCAACGGCGGCACGGAGCCTGCCTGCCGGAAAAAGACATTGGCGAAACGCATTTGTATCTGATGCTGGCTTGATACAACGGTGGTTTCATATTGCCGGGACCAGCGGGCGGAAGTGACACGGCGACTTCGCTCACCTCGCTCCGGCCCGCCTTCCGTCACTTCCACCCGCTCGTCCCGGCTCGCATCAATCACGCAGTCACGTGCGCTTCCGTCTGGCCCGAACTCGTGTCGTCCGCGCCGGGCGGCACCTCGCCCGCGCGGAGCGCCACCGAGTTGCGTGCCAGACCGAAGCCAAATGAACCGGCACAGACCATCGAGAAAACATTTACCAGTGCATCATTGAAGCAATTCATCCGAACGCATTGGCTGTGAATTGGCACTGGCGCGAATCGCCGTTCCGAGGATAGGGCCCAACTGCGCTTGTCAAGAATCCTACGGGTCGGCTCGAACAGCAGCGCTCGCCGCTTCCGTTCCTTCTGGACAATGCTCGTTGAGCCGGGCGGGGACGGCGATTAGGAATTCGCGCCGGGGTTCCTGACCAGTGGGGGACACAGGTCATTCAATCTTGAGGCAATCATTGGTGGTGTCAGCCACGAGGCAGCCTTCTGCGCATCCGTTGAGCAGCAGCGCCCCGGCCACGGCGTCGCCCACGAGTTTTTCCGCGGCGTCCCGCATTGGGCGCGCACCGAGTTTGGGATGAAAACCTTTGCGGACGAGCACCGGCAGGACGGATCCGTCCACCCGCAGATTGCAACCGCGCCCGCTCAAGAATTTGATTTCCTGGTCCAGGAACCTGGCGGCGATTTCAAGCTGATGTTCGTAGCTCAAGCGATGGAACACCAGCTTCTCGGTGACGCGCGCGAAAATTTCCGGGCGGAGCGACTGCTGCGCGCGGGACAACACATGACGTTCCAGGGTGGCCTCCGCTGAATGTTGCAGGCTCATCAATTCGGCCGAGCCGAAGTTCGAGGTCATCACGATATAAAACCCGCTCAAATCGAGCGTCGCGCCGGTGGCGATGGTGACGCGCGCCGCATCCAGCATTTGCAGGAAGACATCCATGATGCGGGGATGGGCTTTTTCCACTTCATCAAACAGCAGCGTTCCCGTCGTGGTCCGCTCATAGGCCGCGCCCAGAAATCCTTTCTCTCCCGGCCGCGAGCCGAGCAGCAGACCCAGCGATTCCTGCGTTTGAAATTCGGACATGTCGAAGCGGACCAGTTTTTCCATCCCAAAAAGTCTGCCGGTAAAAACCTGCGTGAGTTCGGTTTTCCCGACGCCGGTGGGGCCAAGAAACAAAAAGCTGCCGCGCGGCCGGCCCGCCTTGCTCAGGCCCAGTTCACCGCGCTGCAACACCGACACCACGCGCGGAAGGACGTGATGCTGGCCGCGAATTTCCACGCGGAGGTGCTCGTGAAGGTGGCGCAGACGTTCGTTTTTTTCCAATTCAAGGGGCGTCAAATTCATGCCTTAACCCTGCCACAAAGTTTTTTTCATTTTGTGTAATGATTACACAAAGGCGGTTTTGGAAGGTGCTAGAACTTTGCGCGTGAAAGGCGGCGTGTGCCGCCAGAAAGAAAAAATGAAAAATAAAAACACGCTCGACACCATGAAAAACCTCCCACGTTTCCAACCGTTCACGCGCCGCCGGCTCCGCTCGCTGGCGACCACTGCGGCCCTCATTGCCCTGCATGCCGCGCCGTTGTTTGCCCAAAGCACCACGTTCAGTTCCACCGACCTCAAGACCGGCATCAGCAACAGCCTGGCCGTCATCATGATGTTCGGTTTCGTCCTCGGCATCTCCGCCGTCATCTATGGCGGCTTCGCCATCCGGCGCGGCGACGTGGACCAGGGCAAGATGTCCATCATCGGCGGGGCGATCATCGCGGCGGCCCCGGCGGTCGTGTACGCCTTCTACAAAATCTTCGGCCTCGATTCCAACAGCGCCGTCGGCGTCGGCACCTTCTAGGCTGGCGACAACCCCACTCCCCCGGGCCACCATGAAAACCGAACTTCGTCTCACCGACACCAATGCCGCGTCCGACTCGCAGGGGCGCACCTGGGGATTGGAGGGGAGTTTGTTCTGGTGGCTCGTGGGCGGTGTCGGCGCGGGCATCACCCTGTTTTTTGTTTTGCTCGTGCCGCTCAACTCCTCACTTCTGACCTCGTTTCTCGTCGCGCTCGTGCCAGTGCTGCTTTGCCTCGCCTACCTCTTCGGACTGCGCCAGGGCAAGCCGCCCGGCTACGACCGCGATTGTTTTGAATACCTCGTCTCCGGGCGCGGCTTCGCGCCCGAAAGCACCCCTCACGCCAGACATCCTCTTTATGAAATCCAAGCAGATTGAAAAAACTTCGTTCCACGGTTGCGTGGAGATTTTGCCGCCGCTGTACCCCACCATCCATTTTATTGGCGGTGAGAAGTCATGGTCCTTCTCCCGGAAAAATTTCCTGCTCACCGCCCTGTCCGGGAACCCGGAACGGCACGCATGCAAGACTCTGCCTCCAGCCATCTTGAAGATTTATTTTACCGGCACGGAAATCACGCTCAAAGGCTGGCGGCTGGAGAAGGTGGTGGAGGCGCTGCTCCACGGGCGGCTCATCCGGGTGCAGGCGGAGAAACTGCTCGGCAACCTCGTCCTCGACGAGCCGTGGGTTTCCGAAATCCAGGTTCGCAAACACTCCTTTTGCTCCCCGGCCAAACCATGAATCCAACCGACGAACATAAGCGCCTGGCCTTGATGGCCCAGCTTCGAGTTGCCGAAACCGCGCTGCGCGGCAACCTGGTTGTGCCGGGCGTCGATGCCGTCGCCCGCGCGCATACCGAGCGGGCACTGGCGCATGTGCGCGAAGCCTTCATCGCGATCAACGAAACCGCCCGCGTCCGCACGGTCAAGCAACTGGTCGCGGAGGTGGAGCGGGTCGAAAAACTGCTGACCGAACAGCCCCAGCAACCATCACCTGGAGTCACCGTAAAATCCCACCGCATCTGATTTATGTTTGAGCGCGCCCCCAACGGTTTCTTCGTCCGCGATTTGATTGTGTTCAATCATCTGCGGCGCGGTGGTTATGTGTCCAAGGGCTTCATTTTTGAAGCGCCCGACCTCACCAACAGCCCCATCGCCGATCTCAACGACTTCCAGGAACAGCTATGTCTGCTGCTCGCCTCGCTTCATGAAAACCAGCGGTTGCAGGTCCAGTATTTTTGCGATTCGGATTACAAGACGGAACTGCTGCGGTACCAGCAGGAGACGGAACGATTTGACAATGTCTGGACCCAACGATCCCGCAACGAACGGTTCACGCGGTACTGGCAGGCGATGACCGAACGCAAACTGCGGCGGCAACGGGTGATCTTTTACGTTTCGCGGGCATTGGAAAATGTTCCCCAGACGCTCGCCAGCAACCACGCGCTGCAGGATTACTACCTGACATTATTGGATCAGTTGCAGACCGAGTTCGAGCAGGTCCACCGGCTGCTCGCCGAGATTTTCAGCAACACTGGCGCCCGGGTGATCCCGATGTCTGACCGGGATCATTTCCGGCACTACGCGCAGTTCCTCAATCCCAGCTTCAACGACCGCTTTGATTTTGACGCGGCGGACAGTTTTCAACCGGAACTTTCGATCCAGGAAAACTGCTGGCACAGCGAGGGCAACGGGCAGGGCGATTTCGGATTCTATATGGACGGCCATTATCATTCCGTCATCGCCATCACCCGCTGGCCGCGCGCCACGTATCCCGGCATCATCCAACGGCTCACCAATCTCCGGCTGCTGGATTACACCCTCACGGTCAATGTGGATCCGCTGCCGATCACGAAGGAAATCAACAAGGAGGAAAAGGCCCACGACCGCGTGGCCGGTGATTACGCCAGTGAAAAGAAAATCTCGCTGCTGACGGTGATGGAGAAGAAACAGAAGAAAATCCATGCGCTGATGCAGGGCCAGACGATTCCGTTCCAGGCGCTGTTTGTCATCCGGGTCTGGGACAAGTCCAAGGACGGGCTTAACGCCAAGGCCAGCGCGATCAAGAATGCCGTCAACTCGATGAACTCGGCGCAATACTTCGAGAGCAACCTGCCCAGCACTTCCAAGAATCTTTTCTTCCAGACCTGGCCGGGCTGGACGTGGGGCCGGTACGAACATCGCAAACTCTATTCCGAACACCGTTACCTGGCCGACATGCTGCCGGTGACCAGTACGTTCACCGGCCATCTGGCCAGCGCCGAGGCCATCTACGACGGGCCAGCCAACAACCTCGTCGGCATCGAAACTTTCTCCTCCGGTTCCCCACAGCACGCGGTGTTGCTCGGCATGAGCGGGGCTGGGAAGTCCGTGACCGTGTGCGACCTGCTCTCGCAAACGGAAGGTTACTTCGCCTACACGGTCATCATCGAGGAAGGTCTGTCTTACGGCATCTACACGCAGACAGTGGAGGAAAACGCCCGCCCCATCATCATTCATCCCGACGGCGATCTCACCATCAACTATCTCGACACCAAGGGTCTGCCGTTGACTCCCGATCATCTGTCCGCCGCGACGGCGCTCGTGGCCCGGATGATCGGCACGTCCGCGCAGGAGGACAAGCAGATGCTCCGCCAGGCGCAGATCGCCAAATACATCAATCTGCTCTACGAGGATGCGTTCCAGGACTGGCAGAAGAAGCGGCACGATCAATTGCTCAACCTCGCCCGACATGCGCTGGCGCTTCAAAAATTCCGCGCCGAAAAAATGCCACCGGGCGCGACCACCCTCGAAACTTTTGCGGACTTCCGGGACTGGAAGGCGACCCATCCTGATGAGACGGAGGAGTTCACCCGGCACTTTGATGAATCTGCCGTCCTCAAATTCCTCAAGGACCCCAAGACCAGCAAGGAGGTCCGCAATCTGACCTTCGCTTATTTCGCGCCCGAAGAATTTCCCACTCACCGGATGTTGCAGGAGTTGATGATGCTCGATCCGATGGGCGCGGAGCGCGATCAGATCATGGAAATCGCCACGCTGCTCCTGCCGTGGTGCCGCGACGGCAACTACGGCGGTTTGTTCGACGGCGTGACGAACGTTTCACTCACGGGAAAAATCGCGCACTTCGAGCTCGGCTACATCCCGGAATCCGCGAAGGAATTAAAATCCGCCGCTGGATTTCTGATCACCAACCACGCGCGCAAGCACATCATGACGCTGCCGCGCGCGTTGCGGAAACGCAACGTGTACGAGGAGGTCGCCCGGTTCCTCGACATCCCCGGCGGACAGGAAATCGTCCAGGAAAGCTACGCCCAACTGCGGAAGTTCAACTGCTGGAACATCTCCATCGTCCAGCAATACTCGCACTTCAAACAGTCGCGCATCCGCTCCGCCGTGTTCGGCAACAGCCGCCAGTTTTTCATCATGCGCCAGAACGACCGGGCCGACCTCGAAGACATGGGCAAGGACATCGCGCTGCCGGAAGTCACGCAGCACGCCATCATGAACTATCCGCTGCCCGACCATCAATCGGGCCAGAAATTCTCGCCGTTCACTTATTTCCACACCGACTCGATGCGCAATCTTTGCGGCACGGTCCACAATGTTTCCTCCCCGGAAATGCTCTATTGCTCCAGTTCGAGCGGCGAACATTTCGACAAGCGCGCCCGCGAACTGCGCCAGAGTCCCAGCATCGTCGAAGGCATCGTCGCCCACGCCCGTCCGGACACAAATCTCAAAACTGAAACCCACTTATGAAAATCGTCCACTTCCTCTTTGCCTCCACCGCCGCCGTCCTGCTCACCGGCTGTTCGGTGACACGCACCCTCACCGATGTCGGTCTCGGTGCCGGCGGCGCGGCCTTGGGCGGCGCGCTCTCCAAGAACAATCCCGCCGCCATCGCCGGCGGGGCCGCCGGTGGTGTCCTGCTCAGTGAAGGTCTCAATTACTCGCTCAACGCCGGGCAAAAGAAGGCTTATGCCTCCGGTTACGACCAGGGCCGCAGCGACGCGGTCAAGCAGCAGTACTGGCTCTATGTCGAAATGCAGAAGCAGGCTGCGCACGCCGGCCAGGTCCGCCTCTATCCCGTCCAGCTTCCCGAGCAGCGCCTCGATGGCGTGCTGTTCCAACCCGCCACGAAATACCTTCGTATCGAAGAATAGGCAGGCGCAGCCTGCCCAGACAAAAACCACAACCCAAGAAAGAACCACACCATGAAAAAACTAATAACCACCGCCCTCATCGCCCTGCCGCTGGCATTCTCCGCACGCGCGCAGTGGATCGTCTATGACCCCATCTCGAACATTCAGCAGATTCTGGATCAAGCCGAGAATATCGCCGAGTTCGTCAGCATGGTGGAAAACCAGGTGACCCAGATCCAAACGCTCAGCGACCAGCTCACCGAATTTAAAAACTACGAGGCCGTGTTCGGCAAACCCGGCTCGGTGGCGCTGCCCGTGGTTTCGTCCCTCAACCAGGATTTGCAAAAGGCCGAGCCGGGCGTCAATCTCGAAAACCTGCTCGCCACCGCCACGGGAGCGTACGCGCTGGCCTACAACGAATCGGGCATCTTCAACACTGTCGGCACCACGTTCACCACGCCGGGCGGCCAGACGGTCAACCGGCCGGCAGAGGTGTACAAACCCTATGCCGCTGTAAGCCGCACCGCCGACAACTACGTCGCCGTCGCTGATGACGCCGCCGCGCGCCGCGCCGCCATCAAAAACCAGATCGCACAGGCGACCGAACAACTGAACGGTGCAAGCACGGACGCCGAGGTCCAAAAATTACACGCTCTTTTGACGAGCCTCTCCGCCGACCTGAACAGCACCGATGCCGAGGTGCAGCAGGCGCTCGCTTCGGCACTCGTGCAGGACATGCAGAACCGGAACGACGCGCAGAAACAGCGCCATGCACTGACCGAAGAGCAAAACGCCGAGTTCCACGAGGCCGTCACCAACGCCGGCAGCACCTTTCAATTGGTGACCGCCCCGGCTTTGTTCCCAACCCCCTGAATCAGCCACAGATGGCACAGATGAAACACAGATTCTGATATGCACCTCATCCAGTCTTATCTGTGCAAATCTGTGAGCATCGGTGGCTCTTAAAATCATGGCCACGTTCAACAGCCTCTTCCCGACCTTCCTCAGCAAGTGCGGCGAGTTGCGCACGCTGCTGTTGAGCGTGGCCTACGCCCTGTTCATCACCGGCATCATCGTCACCGTCCACCGGGGTTCCTCGCGCCGGGCGCTGTTGAATTTGTTCCTGCGCATTTTCGTGCTGACCGCGTTGCTGGTGTTCCTGCCGCAGTGGGGCAACGCCCTGCAAACCCTGCTGCAAAATTCCATCCTGTCCGGCCTGGGGGTGGATCCGTCCAACGTCGCCCAGCAATACTATCAACTGCTGAACGTCAAGATCAGCGACAGCAGTTCCAGCACTTCGTGGTGGGACGTGCTCGGCCGGATCGAGAGCGCCACCCTCAACCTGCTGATCACCGGCGTGCTCTGGTGCGTCGGCTGGGCCGCCTACTTCCTGCTCTGGTGGGCGTACCTCTTTCAGAAGATCATCCTCAATCTCGGCTACGCGCTCTCGCCCCTGCTCATCGGGTTCATGGCGATCCCCGCGCTCAAGCACACCGGCTCGCGGTATCTCCTGAACCTGGTTGGCGTGCTGTTGTGGCCGCTGGGCTGGGCCATCGCCGCCCTGATCACGCAGGGCATCCTGGATTTCATGACCGATCAATCCTTTCTCACGGTCGATCCCACCGCCAGTCTCTATACGCTGCAAAATTTGATCGGCCTCGCCGTGTGCGCGTTCTGGATCATTTTCAGCACGTTTGCCGCGCCTGTCATGATTCAAAAGGTGCTGGCGTCCGGCGCGCTGGCCGGCGGTGAACTGCTCGCCGGGGCCACGCGCTCGGCCGTTCAGACCGCAACGGCGGCGATCGGCGCGTCAGTCGCCGCCGCTCCCTACGGCAAGCCGCTCGTCACTGCCGCCGCCGCCGGGACAGCCGGGGCGTTGACCTTGCTTTCCACCGCCAGCCAACTCGGCTACGCCGGCACTCTCATCACCGCCGCCACCGGCCTGGGACCACGCGCGGGCGGCAAACAGAACACGGGCGACCTCACCGGCGAACGCGCCGTGCGCCAGATGCTCGCCCAGACCCGCGATCAGTTCGGCGAACCACCACCGACCAATCCCAACAAATCATCATGAAAAAAGACGACTACATTTCCCCATCACTAAAACCGGGGCCAACGCCAACCGCCCCGGTGCCGGTGCGGAAGCACGATTTCGCGAGGCTGATGGTACAGCGCGACCGGCTGCCGTGGTTCTGGTTTTTGTTCACCGTAGCCGTGCTCGGCGTTTCCGCCATCGAACGGTACCACCTGGTCGCGCAGTTCAAACAACGCGAACGCGTCGTGATCATTGATCCGGCGGGCACCTATTATATCAGTCCGCTGTTGCAATTTCAGGAGGCAAAACAATTGCACGTCCAGCAGGCTGAACTGGCGGCGCTGGTTTTTCTCGAACGCAGCCCCAAGGATTTCGACAACCCGGACCTGCTCAAACAGTTGTTTCTGAAACCCGCCCTGGCCAAGGCGCAGGATGAGCGCATCAAAGAGAGCGTCGAGTTCCGCGCCAAGCAACTGCATCAAAAGGCCGAGATCGGTCGCATTGACATCCTGGCCACGCGCGAAAACGAGGTGCTGGCCAATGTCACCGGCCAGATCATCCGTAGTGGCATCTTTCAGGACAAGGCTTTCACCGAGGCATTCAACTTCAAGTTGAGCCTGCGTCTCCTCCGCAACCCGAACATGGCGGCCAATGGCCGCTTCCCCACCGCCGTCGGCGACTTCAAATATGAACTCAGCAATTAAACTGGACTGGACTCTGGCCGGATTTCTGGCCGCGCACCATGGACTGGAGCTATTGGAAAACCAAAATTCCCCAACCGCAAACTTGCTGCGGCACTTTTCTTATCCCGCCCTCGTGAAAGCGAAGCTGCAACTCCAGGACCTGCTCGCGGTTCACGGCCTGGGCGAGTTCTTTCACGAAACACGCGCGGTGGACACGGAACTGATTTCGGTCACCGGCCATGCCGGCGTGGTCGAGGTCCGGGGTTGTCTGGTGCTCAACCGCCGGCGCGACGGATTGCATTTCGACACCGTTCTGACTTCCGTCTTTCGACTGCGCCTGACCTGCCTGTGCCGGCCGGCGGGTGGGGATCAAAGTGCCGTGAGCCCGGTCGCGGGGCATAGACGCACCGTCCTACCAGATGGCGTTTACGCCTGGCGCCAGTTCGTGCAAAACTGCGCCGCCCCCTTTCAACTTCAAATCACCGACTTCAATTATGAAACGATTTACTGACCTGCTTTGCCTGTGCTGTTTCGCCGTGACGGTGCGCGCCGCCGACCGCGCCATTCAAAATGCGATTCTGGATGACCGGGTGGTATACCCGGTGCCCGTGGCGACGAACCGGGTGACGACCATCAGTTTTCCCGGCCCGATTACGGCGATTGACGCCAGCGGCGTCACGGTGGACGCCAGGACGCCGGGGCAGTTTCAACTGGCGCACACCAAAGGCGCGTCGTTCCTCTCCGTCCGCGCGCTGGCGCGCAAAGCCGCCACCAACCTGAACATTCGTTGGGAGAAACGCACCTACGTTTTCGAGTTGATGGAGAGCAGTGATCCGGTTTTTTCGCTCAACCTGGAAACGGCACCCATGCCCGCCGTCGCAGCGCCCGCCGCGCCGGAGTTGAACCCGGAACGGTTGCTGGCGCTGCTCGACAAGGCCAGGGCGTTTCCGCTTTTGAAAGCACAACACCCGGACGCCGTGGCAGGCGTTGCGGCCCGGACCTTCGGCGCTGAGCCGCAGGTGTCGGACTTCAATGATTACGAGATTCGCATCGAGGAAGTGTTCCGGTTCGATGTGGAGGACACACTGGTTTTCCACGTCAACTTGCACAACAAATCCGCTCAGGAGATTCGCTATCTGCCGGGGAGTTTCTGTGTCCGGGTGGGCAACCGGCTCTATTACCAGTCCATCAGCGACGCCGAGGGACTGCTCCCGCCCAAATCTTCCACCACGATATATTTCGCCATCACCGGCACTTCGGACGGCGGACGCAACGAGTTGTCGTTGAAAAATGATTTCACGGTGCTGGTGACGCGCACGTCGCCGCTGCCGCCCGTCATCACCGCCACCAACACTCCGGACGCGCATCCCGTCCATCCAGCGAAAGGCCGGCCATGAAACCGCGCGATCTCATCAACTTTTTCAAAACCAAACCCGGCCGGCTCGTGGCCTTTGGCGCCGTGTTCGCCGTCCTGCTGGTTTTTCTCAGTGTCTATCGCAAACGTCAGGCGACGGTCGAAGAGCTGATCCCGGTCACGAAGCCGGCGACCAACCTCACCGACAAACCCCAGGTCGTGCAGAGTGTGCAGCATCCGATTGAAGTCTTCCATCCACCCGCGCCCAAACCGGAACCGCCCGTGTCCAAATCATCACCGCCGCCCCCCGGTTCGCCTGCCGTCACAAACACGCCCGCCCAACCATTGACGGCTCTGCCGCCAGTGCATCCGGTGGAAGTCCTCGCGCCGATCAGTTTGTTTGCCGAAAACGCGACGGAAGCGGCCGGGCCGAAAAGGCCGGGATCGCGGTACGCGCCCTTTGGCCGGTTGATTCCGTGCGAAACGGTCATCACGGTGGATTCGTCGGCAATGCAAACGCCCATTATCGGTCTCATCACCGAGAACATCTTTCACGCGGGCAAACTCATCATCCCCGCCGGCACGGAGGTTCACGGCACGGCGCAGACCGATCATCAGCGCGAGCGCATCGCCAGCGCCAGCAGTTGGACGCTCGTCTGGCAGACCGGCGAGGAAATGCAACTCAAGGCCCTTGCGTTGGACCGCGAATTTGACCGGGGCACGAACCAATCCGGCTGGGGCATCACCGACGGCAGCGCCGGATTGCGCGGCGAAATTCTCAAGACCGACAACCTCGCGGAAATCAAGCTGTTCGCCGCCACGTTTCTTTCCGGCGCGGCGGGCGCGTTAACGGAAAAGCAGCCCACTTTGTTCGGTCCAATCAACAGCCCGTCGCTCAACAACGCGCCGCTGGCCGGGGCACAGGACGTGCTTAAAACCTACGCGCAACGGATTTATGATTCCATTCAAAAGGATGGTTTTTATGTGCGAATCCCCTCCGGGAAACAGTTTTACCTCTACGTGCTTCAAACCATTGACCGGGCCGATGCGACTTTAGGCGGCTCCAGCGTTGCAGTCATCGGAAATCCGGAAAGTGACCGTTCCAAAACCACAACCCCTTCAAAACCATGAAATCGTTCTCCTTGCTTCCGCTGTTGTTTTTATCGGCGTGTGCCAGCCAGCGTCCCCCCGCGTTGTCGGTGCGCCCGTTGAACGTGTCCTCACCAATGGACAATGCCGCCCTGCGGTGTCCTGAAATAGTTCGCGCCTATCACCTCGGACGTGGCGTCGAGCCGGACAATGATTTGCTGCTGCATGGCGAACAGACGGTGTATCGCGTCGAATCCGCGTCCCACTGGAATCTTCACCCCGGCCCGTCGGAACCAGACTCCATGGATTTATCATCAGCCCCTCGTGATGCAGCGTTCATGCCGTTTCCAGTCAACGACGCGATTTTGGCCGAGGTCAATGCGCAGAAAATCGCCACGGTCCGGATCATGGCGCAGTCGCGAGCCCTGGCCGCCGCACTGGCGGAATTTCAGACGGCCTTGCAAACCACTCAGACCAATCTGCAGGTGACGGCCGCCTTGCGCGCCAGCTTGAAAAAAATGGAACAACGGCTGGCCGCGCTCGAAACGGCTCCGCGGCAGCCAGCCTCAATTTCCCCGACCAACGAACCGGCGGCCCCGTTGAGTCCTTGAAACACTTTGTCGGCGCCAGGCTGACAATCCAAAAACATCCAACAAAACAAACCTCATCATGAGCACCACAAAAAACAAACCCGCGCCGAATGGCGCAGCCGGGGCGAATGCGCCCCAAGAAACGCCCACCTACCGGATCAACCCCGAGGTGGAGGCCAAGATTGACGCCTACATCAAGGACAATCCCAAACACTGGGTTTACCTCCAGGGGATGCCCCGCGACCGCCTGGAACGCAGCGTCGTCCTGAACGAAGTACGACAGGTGGAACGTCAGCAACGGATGCGCGACGGCCTGATGAAACGCATCAATTCCGATCCCAAACTCAAGCAAGCCTATGACACCCTGGTTAAGGACGTGCCCGAGGAACAGCGCGAGGAAGTGATGACCCAGATGGCGCGGCAGAAACAGCGCACCGTGGCCCGCTCGCAGGCCCAGCAACAAACCCGGGGCGAGGCCGTCGGCGTTTGAAGCCGTCCAGGCCGGTCTGACTCAGCAACCGGGTTCAGACCGGCTTCGGCCTCACTGGATGCCGCCGTGGTCCGGGATTGAAGCACATGAATTCACTGGTGCATGGTTTGCGCAGGAATCAGCCGGCGGGATCGTTTTGCCTCCCTCCGTCTGAGAACAAGTCGCAATCTAGCGATGGTTCGGACGATTCCATCAGGCGGCCCGGCAACGCAACCTTCGCGGCGATCCTTCTGGATTTTTTCTCGTCCCCACCGTGAGCAACGTTCACCCATCACCATGTAAGAACCGGTGACCTCCATTTTCCAACCTGATTTTGGCGGCGGCCGGCTGGTGGTGGGGAGGTCGGAAAGGGTCGCGCCGTGAGGCTGCTGAACATCATTGGTCCGGCGGTGATTAAACTGCGCGCTGAGCGGAGGTGGACCCAGGAAGTTCTGGCGGCACGCCTGCAATGTCAGGGAGATGACCTTTCCCGCGACGTGCTGGCCAATATCGAGTCCGGCCGCACCCAGGTCACGGACGAACATATCCGGGCTTTTCAAAAAGTTTTCGGGGTGCAGGTCGTCCGGCTTTTTCCCAAACCGGTTCAGGATCTGGACGAAAAACTTGCCGGTCGCGAGGCTGGCAGTGCTCTAAACACACCCCGCCGCCGCACGCGGTAATCAGACAACTCATCAGCACCGCTTGCCCCACCGGGCGGGCAATGGCAAAATTCCCATGGCGTTCAAACGAACAGCGGCGAAGCGGGACGACCAGCTTGATCTCTTTTCACAGCAAAGGCCGATTTATGAAAGCATTGACCCAATACGGACGGATGGCCGGGAAACACTGGCGCGAGCATTGCCCGAAACTGGTCCGCGACCTGGAGGCGAAGGGACAGTTGCACGCGATGCTGCTGGAGGCCGAGGAGAAGACGAAGGACGAAATGATCGAACTGACGCAGCAGTTCAGAAAGCAGGGGCTGACGGCGCAGCAGGCCCACGACCGCGCCTGGGAAATGGTGCGGGAGAGATACCTCTTGATTCCAGCGGAGTCGTAGCCAACGGCCACGCCCCTTCACCGAAGAATTCCGGTTGTTACCGCATCACCGATGCCGACCGGCTCGGCGAAGGCGGACTGAAACAAAAGTTTCAACAAAACCTCCGGGCCATTGAAATTTTGCGCACGTTGGATGCCGAGGAACGACCGGCAGCGCCGGAGGAAAAAGCCGGGCTGGTCAAATATGTCGGCTGGGGCGCCATGCCCCAGGTGTTCGACGTGGACAGCCCCAACTGGCGCATGGAACAAGTCCAGCTTTCGGAAATCTTGTCCGACGAGGAACACCGCTCCGCCCGCGCCACCACGCTCAACGCCCATTACACCGCGCCTGTCGTCATCAACGCGATGTATCAGGCCGCGCAGCGTTTCGGTTTTCAGGGCGGAAACATTTTGGAACCGGCCTGCGGCATCGGCCATTTCATCGGCCTCCTGCCGGAGGACATCCTGCAACGCTCGACCGTCACCGGCGTTGAAATTGATCCGCTGACGGCGCGGATTGCCAGGGCGTTGTATCCCGACGCCGAAATCCGCGAGCAACCGTTTGAAAAATCAAAACTCGCGGACGAAGCTTTCGATCTGGCCATCTCCAATGTGCCGTTCGGAGATTACACTGTCCACGATCCGCGCTGGAATGAATTCAAATTTCCCATTCACGATTATTTCTTCGCCGCCGCTCTCGACAAGGTGCGTCCGGGCGGATTGATGATGTTCGTTACGTCGCGGCACACGCTCGACAAGCAGGATGCCACGTTGCGCGGTATGCTCGCGGAAAGAAGCGAGTTCCTGGGCGCGATCCGTCTGCCCAACACCGCTTTCAAGAAAAATGCCGGCACGGAAGTCACCACCGACATCGTGATGCTGCGGAAGCTGCGTGGCGGAGAATCACCGCATGGCCCGGCGTGGAAGGCCGCCGTGGATTTTGCCAATGACCGGGGCGAGAAATTTGTCATCAACGAATACTTCGCCACTCATCCCCACATGATGCTGGGCACGATGCGGCTGGCACGCGGCATGTATCGGGATGGTGAACCGGTGCTGGCACCGGACCACCGGGACCTGGGCGAAGCGCTGGCACAGGCGGTGGCCCGGTTGCCGCAAAACATCTACCACGCGCCAACGGAGTCCGTGGCGGAAAAAACTTTTGATCCGGCCATCCCCGCGCCGGAGGACATCAAACCCAACGCCTATTGCGTCCATCAGGATGGCCGGCTTTGCCTCAACGACGACGGGGTGTTACAGCCGCTGGACGATTTGCCGGTCGAGACGCGCTCGCGCATCCGGCGGTTGATTGACGTGCGCGATGCCGTCCGGGTCTGCCTGCGTTCCCAGCTTGACGGCAGCTCCGAGGAACAGGTGGCCGACTCCCGCTTTCAACTGAACCTGGTCTATGACCGTTTCATCGCCCGTTTTGGTCCGGTCAACGCGCCGGCCAATCAGCGGGCGTTCTTCGGCGACCCGGATTTGCCGCTGTTGCTTTCGCTGGAAAATTACAGCGACGAGACGAAGATGGCGACCAAGGCCGCCATTTTCCGCGAACGCACCATCCATCACAAGCAACCGGTCGAATCGGCGGGGACCCCCAAGGAAGCCCTGCTGGTCACGTTGAATGAAAAGGGGCGGGTGGATTTGCAACACATGGCCTCATTGTTGGCCCGTCCGGCAGAGGACATTCTTCCTGATTTGAAGGGGATGATTTTCCTCAATCCGCAGACCCGGCAATGGGAAACCGAAGACCAATACCTGTCTGGCAATGTCCGCGAAAAGTTGGTGGCGGCGGACACGGCCAGCACGGGCGACCATCGCTTCCGTGAAAATGTCGCGGCGTTGAAATCGGTGCTGCCGCAGGATTTGCCGGCACCGGAAATTGACGTGCGCCTCGGCGCGTCCTGGTTGCCGTCAACGGATGTGCAGCAGTTCACTCAAGAGTTGCTCGGTGTTCAGTCGGGTGTTCAGGTCGGACATATTCACGCGCTCGGTTCCTGGCACATCACCGCCGAGTGGGAGGCGCGCGGCGCAACGGCAAACACGACGGATTGGGGCACCGACCGTTACAGCGCCCTGGAACTCATCGAGGAAACGCTGAATCTCAAAACACCCACGGTCTATGATTACGTGGACAAAAAACCGGTCGTCAACGCGCAGTCCACGGAGGCGGCGCGCGAAAAGCAGGAGCGCATCAAGGAACGGTTCAAGGAATGGATCTGGTCAGATGATGCGCGGCGTGAGCGGCTTTGCCGTCTCTACAACGACACCTTCAACCACAGCCGGGTTCGCACATTCAACGGCGTGCATTTGACGTTGCCCGGCGCGAGTGCGGCAATTCAATTGCAGGGGCACCAAAAAGCCGGCGTCTGGCGCATTTTGCAAACGGACAACACCTTGCTCGGCCACGTCGTCGGCGCGGGCAAGACCTTCACGATGGTGGCCGCCGCGATGGAGTTGAAACGGTTGCGGCTCGCAAACAAACCCCTGTTTGCCGTGCCCAATCACATGCTCGGCCAGTTCTCCACCGAATTGCTCATGCTGTATCCCGGCGCCAACATTCTCGTCGCGGGCAAGGAGGATTTTGAATCAAAAAACCGGAAGAAATTGTTCAGCCGCATTGCCACGGGCAACTGGGATGCCGTCATTGTCACGCACTCCGGCTTCGAGCGCATCCCGCTGTCGCAGGAAACCCAGGTGCGCTTCTTTCAGGAGCAACTGGAGGAATTGGAAAAAATCAAACGCGAACACGCCGGCCCGGAAAACCGCCGCCTGGTGAAGGAACTGGAAAAGGCCAGGAAACGGCTCGAAGCCAGGCTTCAGGATTTGGCCGCCACGCACAAGAAGGACAACACGCTGACGTTTGAAGAACTCGCGTGGACCGGTTGTTCGTGGACGAGGCGCATTATTTTAAAAACCTGTTCTACGTCTCCAAAATGACGCGCATCGCCGGTCTGCCGCAGACGGCCAGCGAACGGGCATTTGATATGTATTTGAAAGTCCGCCACGTCCAGTCGGTCAATAATGGCGGCGGCGTGGTGTTCGCCACCGGCACGCCCATCGCCAACAGCATGGCCGAGATGTTCACCATGCAGCGGTACTTGCAGCCGGAGGATTTGCAGAAACACAATCTGCATCATTTCGACGGCTGGGCGGCCACGTTCGGCGAGCCGGTGACGGCAATGGAACTGTCACCCGACGGCGCGGGCTATCGGCTCAACACGCGCTTCGCCAAGTTCGTCAATGTTCCGGAGCTGATGCAGATTTTCCGCCAGACGGCGGACGTGCAGACCGCCGCGATGCTGAACTTGCCGCGCCCCACGTTGGAAGGCGAAAAGCCCTCCATTCGGAATGCGCCGGCATCGGTAGAGTTGAAGGAGTTTGTCGAAACTCTGGCCAAACGCGCCGAGGCGTTGAAACGCGGTCGTATTGATCCGCGCGTGGACAACATGCTCAAGATCACCACCGAAGGCCGCAAGGCCGCGCTGGATTTGCGCCTGATCAAACCGCATCTGCCCGACGATCCTCAAAGCAAGGTGAATCTGGCGGTGGAAAACATTCACCGGATTTGGGAAACGACGAAGGACCATCGTTTGACTCAACTGGTTTTTTGCGACCTGTCCACGCCGCAGGATCGTGGTTTTTCCGTGTATCGGGACATGGCCGACAAAATGAAACGCCTGGGCATTCCTGAAAGCCAAATTGCCTTCATTCAGGATTACGACGCGGACAATGCCAAGCTGGCGTTGTTCCGCTCCGTGCGCGAAGGCAAAGTCCGCGTGCTGTTCGGGAGCACGCAGAAAATGGGTTCCGGCACGAACGTCCAGGAACGGCTGATTGCCTTGCATCATCTGGACGCACCATGGCGGCCCGCCGACGTGGAGCAACGCGAGGGCCGCATCTTGCGGCAAGGCAACAAGAACTCCAGCGTGCAGATTTATCGCTACGTCACGGAAGGTTCGTTTGACGCCTATATGTGGCAAACGCTGGAGACCAAGGCCAAGTTCATCGCCCAGGTGATGAGCGGCGACATGACGGTGCGCCGCATGGAAGACATGGACTCCGCGGCGCTGACCTACGCCGAAGTCAAGGCCATCGCCTCCGGCAATCCGCTGGTCATTGAAAAAGCACAGGTCGATGCCGAATTGATCCGGCTGACCCGGTTGCGCTCCGCCCATGCCGAGGAGCAGTACCGCATCCGCTCCAGCCTGCGCCATTCCCACGAGGAGGTGCAGGCTTGGACGGAACGGCTGGCGAATTTGCGGGAGGATTTGAATGCACGGCAGGATACTTCCGGCGACAAGTTCCTCCTCGAATTGGAACAACAATCTTTGGTCAATCGCGGTGTGGCCGGGGAGTTGTTGTTGCGGCGGGCGGAAAAACTCAAGACTCGGTTTGGGGAGGACATCCGCATCGGGCGCTTTGCCGGATTTGACTTGTTCATCCGCTCCGGCTTCAACAACACCGCCGAACTCGTGCTGCGCGGCCGGAACAGTTACAGTTCACGCATCACCGACACGGCCTTGGGCACCATCCGTTCGCTTGAATCGGTGGTGCAGGGTTTTGAGGAACGCGCCGGGCGGCTGGAAGCCGACATCAAGGATTCGCAAAAGCGCGCGGTCGAACTGGAGGCCAAGGTGGGCGCACCCTTCGAGAAGGAGGAACGGTATCATCAACTGGCCAGACGCCAGTCGGAAATCGGGGATCAACTTGACCTCACCAAGAACCAGGCTCCGAACCAGCTTGAGGCCGCTGAAAACACTGTGGCCATCGTCGAAGGTGAGCAGCCCGACCAGGCTGAAACCATAAAACCCAAACCCCATCGGAGAATGAAAGTATGAAGCAAGGCAACCTCATTGGAAAACGCATCCGCCTTCTGCGCGAGCTGCGGAGATGGACGCAGCAACAGT